>OMLO01000071.1_pt1 | contig 43182 bp, 20 predicted proteins | sample 1674811 | NCBI WGS metagenome assembly OMLO01 (sample SAMN06265003, study PRJEB25207) | coral metagenome | isolation source: Coral host | place: Mexico:La Bocana,Puerto Morelos, Mexico | collected 2008-11-13
ATTGAACTATCAAATAGAATATAGTGCTAAAACTGTAAAACGAAGTTTATTTGAAAACATTGTGATTTTATTGTATTATCTGTTCTTACAAAATGTCAGCCATGGGTCTACTCCAACAATGCTCAAAATTTCATCAATATCGCTCTCGATATTTTTGAAAAGTGGTGTAGTGGTTGTGTTGTGTAATTCTTTTGCAGAAAAACAGATGATCTTATTTTCAAAAGGATTATACTATTAAACTACGAGAAAAACTCAAAAGAGACAACAAATTGAAAGATAAGTCTTGAGATGTTGTGTTGCCATGGTGATGTAGAGATGGTTGTAAAATTTTGCAACAATCGACCTTGCTTCTTACTCTTTTTCGCAGAAAACAAAATTTGCGTCTGTGGAATGACCGAGTTGAATATTGGCTTCAACAACACCAACTCTCTCCCTCATTACCACGGAACCATAACGTAAACCACTGGGATCTCCAGATTTACACATCGGGTCGGGTTCATGCGCAATTTTCCAGGCGTCGATACAGCAACTCTTCCTCGCATCTCTCAAATAGACTGCTTGCCTCAGAATCGCGTGGATCCAGACGAGTTTGAACAGAAGCGAAGGGCTAACAAAATAGAAGAACACAAAAACCAAATCATGTCTCAAGCAGCCGCGTTGAAAGAACAGAGTTATGGGCGCAAACGAACTCAGTATCCCTCGGGGGTCTTGCCTCCGATTTCGCAGATTTCCATGGGGGGAAGACAGCTCCCAACGGACGGAAGCTCCCAGGAAGGCTTAAAACTTCCTCCTATTTCTCAAGTGAGCTGTCTGGGGGGATTCGTGGATGACAAACACGTCGTAGTGAAGCAGTCAAAGTCTCGAGTCAGAGAAGGTGATTCAGACTTCATAAAGCTGTCCAAAGCTGGAGGACAGAAAAATCTGCTGCATTACATAGAAGCTGAATCCACCCCGCGTGAGAAAGCTAACGACGCGAGCCTGTCTTCTCGCACGCGTTACAACCCGGGCTTCACTTCTGAGGCAGATCCGAGGTGGCGTCCATCCCACTGGTCGGACTTTTCGCGTCGAGGACAAGCCAGAAGCGATCGCAGACTTATATGGAGGTAGATAAAAGCGATAATGTACTTATATGGAGGTAGAAAAATACAAGAACTGATTCATTAATAAACTGACTGTTTCAAAATTTCATACTTGTTTTTTTTTTGGGTTCTATTTTGATTAAGTAACAGAGTAACCCGTTGTAACAAACACTTAACCCTGTAGTATACCTGATGTTCGTCTCAATACGTGTCAAAAATGACAGAATTGAGCGAAGGATGAAAATTAGTTCGTTATATCAGAACTTTACTTGAACGTGATTCTGTGATTTGAACTGCATGAACATACGGAGAAATCAGCGTATTTCCTCCATCAATGCCCAGTCAATTTTAAATTTGGAGTTTTCCTTAGTAAATCTCCATCACAGACTGCATCAGTTTATCTTGATACATTTTTATTTTTGACTAAAAGACCTGGAGTAATTCCGCCTTGTTCTACTTCTTGTATGGGGTTTACATGAAAGTCCATGATTTTATTCAAGGACGCGGGCTTAATCGTGGAATTACAACCTCGTTCCCAGGGAAAAGCCCTGGAAACGAGGTTGATGGAATTACGCTTTTTCTTTGATCAAAATCACTGTACATTCCTGTAAAGTGGGTAATAAATTAATGGGCCGTTGTAGGCAAATCTACGATAGTAGAACTCAAACAATTTCCCTGGTTGTTTTGTTTCATCTGCGATAGACCGAGGTTGTAGTCATTGTAGAGGTCTGGACTCTAGTCACAAACAGTAGTTGTTCCACAGAATGATTCAAGTTATTAAAAGTTATTGAAAAGTTATTAGACGTACCGGTCAGGATGTAAATACTGTGTAAATAATAGATAAGATCCTGTATGTCCAAGACGTTTACATAATAAAATTACATTTTACGTGTCATAGTAGCCTCCTGAAGTGCGCGATAAAAATGCTATACCATAATATCTACATTTTTCTCTTCTCTCTTTCTTGTAGTTGTGTGTATATTCTTTGATAGTTTAAGCCGTTGTGTTTAGACCTTGGTTTTTATTCAAAGATAAGGTAATTAAATATCATCTCTGTCATCCATTTGATCAGCAGGGCCAGCGCGTCACAAGCTATGATTAACTTAGAATTAGCTCGAATTAACTTGTAATTATCGTGCCATGTTACGTTGATGTTGTATAAACACTTTTTCAAATTTCTGGTAATAAGAATTCTCTGTTAGCCTTTTGACCAGCAAGGTCAGCGCTTCACAAGCTATGATGAACTTAGGATTAACTCGAATTAACTTGTAATCATCTTGCCATGTTTCTTTGATGTTTTGTAATCAGTTTTTTCTGCTGAGAAGGATTCTTGCTTTGACTCACTTGGCGCAACTATTTATGCAGCGCTTCACAAACTATGATGAACTCAGTTAGGATTAACTCGAATTAACTTGTAATCGTCTTGCCATGTTTCTTTGATGTTTTGTAATCAGTTCTTTCTGCTGAGAAGGATTCTTACTTTGGCTCACTCGGCGCAACTATTTATGCAAACAATTGTTCGTCTCTTGACAACAAATAAACTCTTTAATTGAAGGCATAGATGGTTGTTAAAAGGCTGGGTTATTCTGATATCAGTTATTGGTTCGGTCACAAACTTGTACCACATAACAAAAGATAAGCCACGGAACTGTTCACTGAAAACATAAACCAGTGGAAGTCTATCCTGCTGGAGCATCCGGCTTTTGCCAGTCGGAGCAGATCAAACTTGTCGTAGGAAAAAATCAAGCTCATTATTATCCAACTGCACTTCGTAGAGTACAAATAACGGCAAAAACGAGGTTAAATATCCCGCGATATTTCTACCCCAGTAGACCGGTTAGACCGGCAGGTTTTCTCGCAACGCGTAAGCGACGAATTGGATTATAGTTACGAAAAAAACAATTTGGCGTGTTGGATAATAAATCTCTTATAAGACGTTTTTTGTGTAGTATCGCTGAGAATATTTACGCGTTGCTTGTATTATACGGCACAACTCTCAAAAATACTCAGCGATACTACACAACCAGACGTCCAATAAGATAGATGAACTTGATATGATTGCCCTTAGAAATCATGAACTGTGGTGATACATATGGGTCATTGACCAAGCGTGAGGTCAAGATGGCTGAATATTTGCCAATTCTTTTTTTTTTTTTTTGCGTGTTGATGGGCCGAGACGAAGTCGAGGTCCATGAACACGCAAAAAAAGAACGAGGCCAATATCCAGCAATCTTGACCGAACAAGCTTGGTCAATAAAGAATTTATTATATGGGATAAAACACCTAAACATGATAAATTTTCCTTGCGGGACAAAGCCCGTATCCCGAGCAGGCAAGATAGCTACATCTTGCCCGCTCGTGTAGCCACTCATAGCGCGAGATTCCGTCGGTTCATCTTGCCCGCTCACGGAGATACAATCTTGGACAATAAATGGAACATGTGGACCACCCCTCCCCACCATTTCAATGGCGCGGTTTGCTCCTTCGCGCCTTCATTATTGCTTTTGGGGGGGGAGGGGGTTAATTGTTCCTTTTTATTCTGTCCAAGATTGTAGTCATATAATAAATGACATGATTACCCGTGACCTTGAGTGCCCTTGGCATGATGACACCGGCGATGATTCTGTAATTCACTGTACGCTTTCGGCGAATTAGAAAACAGACAGTGAGTTCGATGAATAATATATTGCGGTGTCTGCACGTGGTTACGTGATTGTTTCCCTACACAGATCAGTGGACGAGTAAGTAGAGTATCATTTGTTAGTATCACCCAACTAGTGGACTAATGCAAATCCTGCATTTTGATTGGCTACGCTACCAGAGGACTATTAGCAATAGTAGCGAGATTCTTTCGTTTCATGATTCCCAAATAAATCTTTCTTCACCTTGCATTTGGAAACTTTATCTTGCTTTTTCTGTCCGACTAGTTGGGTGATACTAAAACATTTCACCTCATGGGCTATTGACTCGTAGCCCTTGCGGGCTGCGGGTCTAATTGTTAATTAGTCATCTCGTAGGAAATTGAAAACGCAGCAGCTCTATTTCTTCGATTACCACACTAATCTGTCACGAAAACGGAGCTTTTCCAAAACGCTCATAAAACAGAAGGAATTTGAAAATGCTGGCTTTGCGTTTTAACGTGGGCGAAAAACATTTTGATGATATTACAATAGTCGTGATTTCGTTAAACAAAAATCCAAGATGGCCGGTGATTTACTGCGTTTTCAAATTTCTACGTCGTAGTGCGGACGGAGCCTCAAAAAGATTTCCTCCGAAAGTAAAGTTTGTCATACTGCCAATGGTTATTTGCTACCTTTAAATCATCCTAACGGTCGGTGTTTTTCTGTGTCTTAGAATCATTAAAGTGACTACCTTCAAAAACAAAATGTCTTTCACTTTTAGTTCCGGGAAATCACGTGACGCGGCAGGGTTTATCGAACAGCGCAGGGTGCAAATACAATTCTGTCTTTTTTCCAAGAACTGTGTCTCTAGTGAAAGTCAATTACTTAATCGCCAATCTTACCTAATGATGAAGTTAGGAAACTTATGGTTACCGTGCAAAGTACGAATTTGTGGGCACCTCAGAGCTTACCATAATCGAAGTTTTGTAACAGAAATGAAAAAAACATCTAACAAAAGTAAACTTTGCAATGGACGGCCACAGCCAAAGCTCAATGCCATTGGTTGTGTTTTCACTGCTGCCAATCAACATTTAGCTGCCGTTTCTTAGCAGACGCCGAAAATGTTAAGCACAAAATTAGAGGCCATAGAGGCCATGCTAAGCGAAACAGCGCTTTGTTCATCTCCTCATTAACAATTAATGTAACCAATTTACCTTGCTTAGATTGTTATCCATTGAAGAACGTCACCTTTATGTTGAGCACGCAGTTTTAGTAGAATTTACGTCATAATTGCGCCGATAAAACGACCGCAAATTATCGCGCGCGCTTTGAGTGTGAATTTAACGTTGAGATGAAATAAACTTCAACCGAATTTAAAAAGGTAAGGGATCAAGAAAATTTAGATTTTGTCATAGCCTGTTTAGCTAAGCTTACATGTAAAATCTTAACGTGTTTAAGTAATCAAAGCATAACTTGAGAAGAAATGTTTTGTTTTAATCACAGTTTATAATCACTAAAGTCGACAGATGGTGTTTATACATCCGGTGGAAATCCATAACAAATTTAACGTTTTGTGCTTTAAAATCGTAAACGCATAACTCACATTTCTTGATTTTAATTGCATCAGTTCTAATCTTGCTTGCTATCGAGGGCTTATGATCAGCTGAAATAAATGGTGAACTTGCTGATTCAACTGAATCGTATTCAGTTTCATTTCAGACCGTTCGTTACAACATCGTTGTTACAAAACCTCAAGCTTCAAGTTAGGCATAAAACTCTCCTTAGTTTGTTTACAGTTTTTACAGTTTGCGGTTGCAAATTTTTCTATCATTTGCCAATTTTATACAAACACAATGACTTAAACTTCCTATGGAATAATTGATCACGTCTGGAGAAGTTTACATTTCCAGAAACAGCTCGCAAATTTTGGCCCAAATTCATGAGATAACTTAAGTTCTATCGAAAAATCAATCTCCTCAGGTCGTTTATTAGAGTAACCGAGTTGCAGAACATTTGGTGTAGCAATGGCGAGGCCATTTTACAAGCCGTTAGACAGACCAGAGAATGAGGAGATATGGTATTGCTACTCGGTTCGGAGTAAAAAAAAGCATGATAAAGATTCAAAACCAGCACAGCGAATTCCTATTTCACAAGTGCCAGACTTAACTAAGGAAGCGCTAAAGGAAAGCACAGAACTGAAAGAACTGAAGAGAAAATTCAGACGAATTTTAGAAACCGATACCAAATACGTGAAGTTGGCGAAAACAGGTGGGCGAAAAAACCTTCTATGCTATCGAGAAAACGAAAGGAAGAACACGGCGCCAAAAAAGTATCAAGTACCAGAATGGTATTACCATGACGACGGTAAAGACAAAGAAGTCAAGGAGCTTAGCGAGGAGGAAAAGTTTAAAAGATATAAAGTAACGTATGGAAAGAAAAGTTACAAGACGATGATAAAATCGAATGTTTACGAGCGTCCAGATTACATGACCCACTTGGAGCCTGAAGAGTTACGACTGTCCTTGGGTGAATCCGACCGGATTCCAGATCGTCCCCTATTCGGGTACGATAGCTTTTCGATTTGGAAGCGAGATGAGATAGAAAAATCAAAAAAGCTTCCTTCTTTGGTGGAAACAGACGAGAAAAAAGAAGAGGGCGACAACGGTTCGGTAAAGCTGGAAACTCAGGTTAAGAAGAAAAGTAAAAAGAAGGTCAGGCTACCAGCGACTGTGAAAAATTCACCGATGCCCGGCTACAGAAAGCTTTCTTGCTCCGCTGGCTACGCGACCGAATGGCATGAAAAGTGGTATGTGGAGGCTGTGCGAAAATCGTAAATGAAAAAAAAAACTGAATAGTAAGAATTTTTTTATTCGCCATATTTCAGCAAGTAGGAAGAAAGGAAAATTAATTTCTATGGTGCATTTAACTAACAGAATTGACGAACCTGGTCAATGCACCATCGTCGATAGTCGAACATTTCAGCTTCAGGACATTAAGCATTTTGTGCTGGTATGAGTTGCTTATAGGGATATCTTCGTTTAAGTTTCTTTCTCGTTGAGTTTTATATATCGTTAACGCTGTGTCAGTTTTCTTATCTGAACGAACAATCGCCAGGTGAAGCACAACAAGACACTGTCCCATTGAAGCTTAAAAGCAGCGGACTTTGAACAAGAAATGCATAAAAGGTTTAACATGCTTTCAAATTGTTTAATAGCGATTGTTTGGAATGCATGTAGCTCTTCGCTTTAAATCATCGTTTTTGACATATTCTGAATCCATGCTTGTTGCTGTATCGAATGCCCCTCACCTAGCGAGATCAATGAGGCACACTAATGATAAAGTAACCTCTAGGTAGATTAATGTTGTAATCAAGAAAGAAAAATGATGTCAAAGGTAGCACGATCTACTCGAGTTGTAAATGTTATTTAATCTTCAGATCCATGTAACGTGATTGACTTCAGTGGGATAAAATACAAATATTTGTGATAAAATGATTCTCTCCATAAGAATTAGATGTGTGAAAATTTGCTGTTCTGAAGACAACTATTTGCCCGAGGAAGATAAGCTTCCAGGACAAATATGCTACTTTGCCATTATTTGAGCGACCATTGCAACCCGCATTATTACATGAGCCCGCAAGTAGTAGGGATGCGCAGAAAGATGCGTAGTACATTCGTCCGCTCTGAACCCATATATGGTAATAGGACAGTACCGTTCTTGTGGGAGCGGACAAGCATCTTTTCATTTTTAAGTCATTGACTGGTGCTTTAATACGCGAACAGAAGACAAGGAAATTTTCAAGTTGATACCCTCAAACGTGTTCTCTCAATTTATCAAAGTGTGCACTGGTAAATGTGTGATGCAAAGTTGGTTTCCAGTTTTCTCCCGGATGTATAATGTCTGCCGTTGCTGAGTTCACGTCAGTTTTAACGAGCTTGTACATGACTTGCATTGCCGACTTTAAACGTGTGCCTCGAGAAACGTCCAGAACGAAAGCGTACCTTTCGTCGCCATAAAGACAGACGACTATTAAGTGAGATTATGCTTCGACCTTGACCGTGTAAAACGTAACTGCATAGTTTTATACGTCTGCATTCCCGAAGCTTTCGAGAATTTTCGACTTTACACTGTATACGTGGAACGACGTGAAATGAAAACAATAATTTATAAACAACGTTTGTTTGGTTTTCTATACTCATGTCACGGTAAGAGGTTTAGAAAGATCCGTTTTGTATTAAAACTGATGATTTACAATGGGTCTCACTCAGCCATGTCAAAAATGCAGTTGAAAGGTAGATTAGCTCATCCCATACTAACTATGCTCAACCACAAGACGTATTCAACAGCTCAGAACATTCTTCAGGACAAAAGACTAGTTTAAACACACAAAAAAAACACTAGCGAGCTCTATGTTGAGGCTGGAAAAAGCCACCAAAAATAGCATCCACAAATGTACTGAGTGATGCACGGAGTGTAAAATGAAACGAGTCAAATTGGTTAAAATGGACTTTGAGGAATATTACACGACAAAGCAAAATATTGTGCGAGTGTTATTTTGTGATGTTAGTTTAGCTTCAGCTAAATATTTTTAATTAACCGAACTTAAATTGAGGCGAAAAAAAAAGGAGAAGTAGATGGAAATGCTTCGCCATATGGAAATTAACGAGAATGGAACAAAAGAAAATACTCTTTATGATGAAAACAGCCAGCGGCAACGTAAAACAGTCGATTTGTAAAGACATTGAAATATGCCAAACAGACACGGTGTCCGGCATAGCTTAGAATATTGCCCTTGACCTTACATTTAAATTTAATCCTAGATGCCTGGTTATCCGAAATTTGTTTTTATTCAGTATCCAGAAAAATTCTAATCTTCAATTGTGGGCGGCTTCACGAAGCGTCCTAGGTGGTGCGGAGAAGCGTTTTATAACCATTTTTCGCACGTGTTTTACAATATTGGCTTAGCACTTTTTGTGTGCATTAAAACTTCAAAACAGCATTTTTCTTGATTGAGTCGGCTGTTTTCACAATAAAGTATCAGGAGCACTTCTCCGCGTCAAATTTGTTAACTTTCAAAGACTGAAGCAAAGTGCTTACTCAGTTCTTTACTCTTTTTCGTTGCACTTAAAATAGTGCGCACAAATATACTTTGAAGAATGGATCCTTTCACTGCCGGGTGGTAATACGTTCGTCGTTAGTGAAAAAAGGCCATAAATAAGAGTCACATAAAAAATGCTTGTCATGTATAATATATCCCCGGTCCACTTTACAGTATTTCACTTAAAGCTATTTTTAAAAGGATGGGTGTGAAAAAAAGAACATCGCGTTTCAACATACTATGCAGTCCGCCTCAAAAATCCCCGATCCACTTCGTAGTATTCCACTGAAGTAAAGGCTCTTTTGATAGGGATAGTCAGAAGACAGGTTTTACTGACGGCAGATAAGACATAACAAGATCAACGATTGTTTTCAGTCATGTAGAAAAGACGCAGGCAAATATTTTCTTATTCTTTAGTGACGTCGGCTTGCAGGGTATCACTATAACAATATTTTAATCTTGCTTGCAATCTTTTAAGTCAGTTAGTTGATGAAATATTCTTCCGATTAGATTGAATAAACTATAAACTGACCGCGCAAGAAAATAGCATTAAAAGTTCTCTGCCTACTGTCTTTTCAAGTTTCAGCTGGCTTTAAATCTCACTTTTACTGCACTAGGGATTTTAAGAAAACCACGATGTCAACGGCAACAGCCACGGCAAAAGGTTTAATTAATGAGCAGATCAGTGGGCCATGCACGTGTATTCAATTCTTGGTATATTTCTTGGCCATCCTCTGCAAAAAAAAAACGTAAAAACACGAAATTCTACGTTGTTCGTGAACCACAACGAATAAATTTTAAAATTAATATTTTGAATTTGACGCTATATGTCAGTCCATAACCAGCTGTCTCGGGATAGCTTAGACTGAGAGAAACGAACTAAATAACTTTAGAGTATCGCGAGATTCCGTAGGTACAATATAACGTAATTATTTGATCGACGTTGTCCTCGTCCGGTGCCGCCGTAGCTTCATAAATTCCCTGGTCACTTGGACCTCCGCGTTATAATTTATGTAGATCGCGAAAAATTTAATATCATTGCGATCGACGGAAATTACAACGATAAGTTTACTTGCCAATTTGTTAAGATTTCTCTCTAATACACGAAAAATGCATTAAATATGTGGCGACCCTCTTTCGTTGCTACTGGAACTTTGAGGACAGTCAGTAGTTCGCCAGCCCTGCATTGCTTTGGTACAACCGAGTGTGTTCCCGCAAAATTTTCCCGCCACATTCAACTGGTGACTTCGTCGCATGTTTAAAAAGTCACGATTTGACGTTGAAATAAAACGAGTTTACTTGGTTCGTTTTAATTTACGTCATATATTGATTATCCCACCGCCTTACATAACCAATAATATTGTTGATATTAGTGTCTCAGTTCTTAGATTTATTTTCTGTTTTCAGCCATCAATTAAAAAAGAGTCACTGAATAGTTCTGAGCTCTCAGTATTGATGTAGGTCAGTTCCGTAACGAACTTCCGACTTTAAGCAAGTTTTGGCGACAAAAAGCCAGGCCACAATAATGAGATTGTGCTTTGGTCTTAAACAATTTGACCGAAAAATGCGACGCAGTTTTTTCCGTCTACATTCCCGGCGGGTCTCTCGGGAGTGTCCGACTGTACCACTTCAGTAAAAAGCGTACGTGACCAAGATTCGATAAACAGTGCGTTGTTCAGTTTCTGTCTTCATTCGTTTCATATTCAACAGGCGCATGACATGACATGCCAGTGGCCATGTGAAATATGCAGAGCAGTAAAACATGAATTTTCTTATTACCACAAGCTGCATAAAGAAACTCAGAACATTAGTCGAGTAAAAAAACTTAAACACAAGAAAATGAAGAAGTTTCCCTAAACAAGTTACATCAAACTGACTGGGAACGAGACAAAATATGACAAATATTGTGCGATTGTTAGACAGAAAACGGGTAATTTAGTTAACTGATCTTAAATATATTAAAAATAAAATAAATGAGAAGACAATATTTCTTGCAATAGGAAATTAACTCGAACAAAGAAAACACTTTTCATCATGCACGTCAACGGAACAAAATATAACAAGCGGGAAACAAATTAACGTGTTGCTTGAATTTCCTACACGTTGGGACAAGATTTATTATATTGAGGCAAATATTTATTAATTAATTGCGGTTGTGTAACTCGTTGCAACAGCACACCGTGCCTTCTGACAGGCCTTCCTCCCTCCCTCCCTCCCCCTCGCCTTAATCCTTCTTCGTTGCTTTCTTTTTTAGTTTGTCGAGCTCAATGGACGGAAGCGTGTGTACTTCAAAATTGTGTCTCAGTCGGGCCTCGTCCATGCCAGGGCACTATGCCGGAGGAGCGTAATTTCTCTATACTAATCCGTTAACAAAACCAAACTAAACTACTAACTCTGCCAAAACGGAGCTTTTCGAAAACGCTCTTCAAACGGGAGAAATTTGAAAACTCCGGCTTTGTTGTTTTAGTGCAAAGGGAAATCATTTTGAAAACGATTCTAGCTAGTTTGAAAACCAAGACGTTACAATAATCACAGGGGTCGGCACACACGAGGGGACCAGTCCCTGCAGCTAGTCCCCTGAAGCGAGTTCACTCGAAGCGCCGGTTTTAAGAAACAAGTCGTAGCGACTTGTCCCAAAAATTCAAACCAGTTTGAATTCGCGGGACTGGTCGCAGGGACCAAATTTTAGTCGCCGCGACTAGATTTTGTAGCAAAAATGGCTAGTTCACACGATGGGACTTGTCCTGAGTTTTACTCAAGCACAACTGCAAAATGACCGGTACAAGTTACTGATTGCGTTTTCAAATTTTTCCGGCGTAGTGTTGACGCAAATATTTGATACGTTTTCAGAGTAAAATCTCTGTTTTTATTTTTTCCTCTGGCGTATTGTCAGGTGAACGGAGCCTTGCAGGAACGCTGTAATAGCGTCTGACAACAACTTGTCACAGTTCTACTGACTAATCGCGCATTTTTGCTCGGTTGCGTCACAGGTTATATTTTGGCGCCAAAACTCATACAGAATCACGGAGCGCCCGCTTCGCAGTTTAGATTTGCCCTTGACCTTCCATTTTAATTTAATTCTAGATACCTGTGTATCCGAAACTTGTTTTCATTCAGTATTGTGGAGCGAAGACGTCGTAACGTCGCCGGCGGGCGTGAGCTGCTATTGGTCGCACGTCCGTTTTAAATTAGTAATATCGGATTAACGTGTTGTTTAATTTAACGCATTACAAGCTTAAAACAACATTCTTATTAATCAAGAAGACTCGTGCGTTTTCTATCAACATCCCGTCACTTCGTCGAATTTGCCAATTCGGAAAGAAAGCCAATATTTTTCGTTCTGTTTGTATCACGTCTAACTCAGGGCAAATATATTCTTGCACCCTTTTCTCAGGGATATAATGTGACAGGAGCTCCTGAATGTGGTCATTAAGATACATTTTTAGATATTTTAGTGTGTAGTATTGCATAATTACGAGTCTTGCAGTATTTTGGTAAGTCCGTAGTGCAAGTCTAACTACACTGAAATGACGAATTTGAAATGTGCTTTGATACTTTACACTGTGATGTCTGATAAGAGATTTATAGGCCAACGTTTTTTGTTTTGTGTCTTGCGCTGAAATCAAAATACCGTGGGATTTCTGTTCTCCTTTCTCGGCGCGCTCTTTGTACTCCATCGAGTGAAGCTGGATATTAAAAGAGGAGTTATCAGTTAAAGCCGTACAAGAAAAACATTATCATGGTTTAACGTTTGGAACTTTTTATCACGGAAGCGCAGCAGCATATTATTTCATTGAATGGGTAACATGCAGGACTCACAGGTCTGTTAGTTATATCAAAAACTTTTAGAGTTGTGAATAAAGAAAAGGCTGACGACAGACACGAATAAAATGTTCAGAGACTGTTTTCGACCATGTGAAAACGCGGGCAAATATCAAGCGATTTCATCCCGATCTTTACAGTGACGCGAGCGTTTGCCGAGTGTCTTCGTAAGACCTGATATTGTACATGGGTGCTTTGAATATAGGTTTTATCAGAATAAAGCTCGAACTGACTTACGAGTGTGCAGGAGAATGGCACCCATTTTACATAAAGCTGCCTTTACAAATTTCATTTCGCGTTAATTCTCATGTATCATCGGAATAATCACGAAAACCCACCAAGGCATGCCGATGATTTTAGAAGCCAGTAGAAGTGTTCTCAATTAAATTACACCGAAATTCAATATCGGATTGTCGCTAACAACGCAAATCACAATATCATTGAAATAACTAAGGCTAACTTGTATCTCCGTCACATCAAAAATTTCTAGACGTTTTGGCGCGATTTTATCTGCTCCTGTCCTGCGCCGGCGATTTCCCGCCAAATTTTCCTGCCAGAATCAACAGATACAAATATTTCTCTCCACCGCAGATGTCGCACTTCGCATTCCAATCGAAAATCGAATATCGACATACCAATTTTGTGCCGGTGAAGAGAAACATTTTGCTCCAAATAAGATTATTTAATAGTTTATCCGTAACAATTTTGTCCTTGCACGTTAGACTTTCTCAAAGTGCATTTTCGTTGCACTGAGTATCCGCGCGATCGCACCTTTGTAGCAAAACAATGCTTTGAAATTATTTCACAGCTTCACCTTTTTCGAGACAGCTTTGTTGGAAGACAAACCGGAAAGAGTTCTCCATTTTGGCAGCCATAACCTCGTCTAGGTCATCTGGTAACGAAAACTGAAGATTTTCACTCATTTTAAATGTTTACAAAAACGTGGGTTCGTGGATCAAACACAGCTTTGTCGCAACAACTGCTCAAAAATTTGAAGTTGATTTTGTTGTTATGATTTTGATTTTTTATTTCTAAAAGAAAATATCTCACATAACAGAATAAACTTAACTCGTTATTACTCCAACAGTTTTTATCGGGAACCTCCCGGATTCCTTCCCTTTGCTGAAAACATTTGGAAATGCACTTGATTACAAAAAGAAGCGCCGGGAAGTAATCGAAAGTAAGTCATCTCAGCTGACTCCATTATCAAGTAGAGAGAAGAAAAGAGCTGTCGAAATGTTAATTTATAGTGTGAAAGGGGTAAGAATATATTAAATTGTAACACGGCCTAACTAAGGGTTATTTTCCAATTTCTCTTCTTCATAATGGGTTCGTGATGACTTCGAAACGCCCTAGTTTCGCTTTTTTCTTCCCATATTCGGATGTCGGAAGATCGGCGCTTTTCAGTTCCCATCTGCTTTCAGCTCTATGGATTGACGGAGTAATTGTAATTTCAATTTTATGTTATGAAGCGATCGTTTTTTTCGTATCGTCAACTGATACCTTCTGTCCGTCTTGTCATGTTTTCTTTTAAATTGATGTCAGTTTCGACTGTCTGTATGAAAGGAAAATAGACGAAAAAATCTAAAATTAACCGTTTTTCTTTCCTCTCTCATTCGAAAGAGGTCTTGTATCAGCTTTTACAGATCTTTCCTTGATAAGCAAACTTATGGCTAATGATACAGTGTACGGTCTTGTTATTTTTAAATGGCGAATTGATGTCAGAGCGTAAGCTTATATGGTTACAAGCGATGGCGATGCTGAAACGAGGTCCCTTAAAAAATAACAAGCTGAAAGAATCATCAAGACAGGAAGATTTCATTTAGTTTCCTACGTAATTCAGTATTTTTCATCAAAACTTTCATCCGTCGCGTTATTTTCTCAGCGCTTCCCCGCATTCGCGAAGCGTTCTTTATCATATGATGACGTGAGTTTACTTTTCCGTAGACTGTTTTTGCAGTTTCTGATCAGTCCTAACAAGAAGCAAAACATGTTTAGCAGCTGTGTTCTGCTGATTACTTCCTTCTTTATTGAATATTACTCCTATGAGGCTGCGTACTTAAAATAGATTCCTTGACTTCTTGTTTGTCTCTAAGCTCTATTAAAGCCAACACGTTTTAACTTCACATTCGCTGACGACACACAAGCACACAACGCGATATAGCATCAACATATGAACAAGGGAGAGAAATGGTTTTGATGTTTTCCTTTCTTAAAAGCATACTCAGGCTGATCTTTATTGACCGCGTATGAATTAGTCATGACATAACTTATCAATCCTTCTTCCTGTCAAAAGCATGACTTATTTTCCGGATTTTATTCGCGTGGTGTTTGCCTACACAAGTTTAAAGGTGAGCTAAATTGGTCCAAATACGTTTTGGAATTCGGTAAGAGCAAGAAACAAGCCTCAAAACGCCCTTTAACCGAAATAATTTTCTGATAGATTCGGAGGTTTCGAGAAACAACGAGAGATGTGCTCAGAGTAACACAACACGTACAAAAAGATCACTTGCCTTCGTCATGGCAACGCATGACGTCATAAAACGGAAATGGTCAATGACACGAAATTTATTTCGCTGGTTTGCTTTGTTTATCACAACCTTTACGTCACTTCCTATCACGAGCAATAAAATGAAAGCTACGGCTCAGTGATTGTTCAGTAAGTTCATGTATTGGCCTCGTTCCTTTCACTAATCTGTTTATTGGAGGTGAAGTTTATAAAATCGTACGTCTTGAAACGGTCACTTCAGAAGTACAACGCGAGGAAATATGAACGACAACATGTCCGCAACCAAGACTGGTTACCTGTTACTGGCTTCAGACCCGCAACGCAATCGTCACGTCAGGCTTATGGCTGTGGCTTACACGAGAGTTTCCGACCCGTTCATCGTATTTTACAGAGATTCGGCTTGGATTTGGAAGAAACCTTGCGCATTCCTTCGTTTGAAATCCTGTACTATTACAGAAAACAACGACGACTCGTTCACCTTAACACCGCAAGGCGAGCGAATCGGATCGTCGACGGGACTATTGTGTTTTACTGCGGAATCCCCCGACGAGAGACAAGAATGGCTCAAAGTTTTGAGAGACTTTGATCGGGAGAACGAAAAACCGCTGATGAAAATGAAAAGGAAGCCAAGAAATGTACGAATGATGCCAGTTATCCAGGAGAGTTTCTCAGAGGAGTTAAACGTAACAGAGCAGAGAAGATCCAGTTTAATTCCAGTATGAAAGCTACGTATTTTGAGAAGCACGAAGACAGTTGACAGCGTCTGTTAGAACTGGTGGCGATGGAGATGAAAATCCGGGGGTGAACACCCCCTTCGTCAGTAGTCGAAAGAACTAAATCAATTTAATTTATTTCACTGACAAAGAAGGAAGGAACTCTAGAAAACAAAACGTAGAGAAAGTATTTAATTTATCCATCATTATCCTAAGCTGATGACGAAATGTAAATTATTTACAAGATTATGATCAATTTTTTTGAAAGAGAAAAAAACCACTCTCAATATTTTACGTTCTTTAAGTAGGTGAAGTTTTTAAATCCTTTTTTATACGGCAGAAAAGTGTCAACGTGATCGTATTTTTCGCTTTCATTATCCTATGCAATGTTGAACTAAGTTGCATCTGTTGAAAGATATGAGACGTGACTGAATTGTAAATAGAAGTCTTTTTTGGACAAAAGGGTCAACGACGGGCAACGTAATATGTAAAGAGATTGTAAATAATATGTCGAACAGCCCACGCTAAGATTGACGAAAAGATCGTCATATTTTCTGGGTTTCAAGAGTATAATGGTTGGAAAAAACCTATGTAAATACTACAGTTGTAATGCGGTGCAGTTTCAAGTGGATCGATAAATTTTGTATGTAAAATTGGTATATTATATTTTGCAATTAAATCGTCAAAGAATCAACTGAAGAAATGTGTCTTTGGCTTTTCTATATTACGTGTCTTAATTCACTCTGTTTAATCAAGGGAGCTTGTCAACACAAAACCGAGAGAATTGACTCGCGCTGAATTTTTTTGGTTTCTAGTGACAAGCAATTGACAAGAAAAACACGCAAAGCAAAGAATAGTGAAGTAATTATCGATTGTCTCTGAAGCGGAGGAAAGCAAATAGCAAAAAAAAACCCACTTTCTATAATTAAACCATCAGCTTTTTCCTCTTCGTATGTACGTCAAAACTTAAAATTAAACTTCAGTATTGATTACAGACCATAAATACATATCTTTCGCGCGTATGGGCGAGAAAAATATGTGTGTATGTTTTGTCTTTGAAGCGTATTAAATTTTGAATCTATAAATATTAATTGACAGGTTGGCCTTTTATCTGAATACTCAGTGTCTGATCGCGGAATGGAGCGTGGTTCTCCGGTGAAGTTGAAACAACGCAGCTTGTATTTTCGTACTTACACGGGCGATACCGACAAAAAAAATAACTGAATCAGACCATCATTATACAACATACTGTAATAGGGTCAGTGAAATACCTGCAGATTAATTTCGCCATGACAAGTATACGCGAAAGACGATTAAAATTTTTCACATAGTTTATTAAATTGTTGTGAAAGTTGGAAGAAACAATCCCGTGTAACTGTGATAAAACGTCAGAGGGTAACATAAGATCGAGGTTAGCGTTTAAAGCGAAAAATTTTAGAGCAACTGCGCCCCCACTAACTTAAATTTCAGTTCTAACTGAAACTGGATAAGTAGCTCCTTTCAGTTTTGGCGATGCCAGAAATTCAGTAACCTGTTTGTCAAGGAAAACAAAAACGAGAGTTTACTTAAAAAAATACACAAAGAACTAAAAGAATTGGCATACGGATTTATATTAAGCCAAAAATAAAAGTGGCCTTGAACTCAACGACAGACGCTGAGAATCCGTCTTGCATTTTTTTAAGCCTGCGTGCATGTAATCATTGATTTAAAACCAAATAAAAATAGCCGTGACATGAACTTGGACTTGAATCTCTCGCTTAATTCAGCTAAAAATCTAAAAGAATAAATTTTCATACATAAGGAGCCGTCACGCACTTGAAAAAAAAAAAACAACAATACTCACGTAACTTGTAAAAACATTCTTAACTGTAAAAGAACAAGTTCTTAGGCTGAGAAACTGATAGTTGAATTCTTCGTCTAGCTGCCTTCCAAACAGAGCAAAAGTAAAGACGTATTCGGTTTAAAAGTTGTAAAATTACTGCTTACGTGTTTTCACGACCATGAGAATACTATGAACAGTGAACCTTGCGGGCTTGCAAAACTCACTCATGTGAGTCACACGAAAGAAGAGATTTAATTGACACGTACGAAGTATTAAAACTCGAAATCGGCTGTGAGATAATACAACGCAAGTTTTGAATTAAAATGAATGCGTCCAGCCTTTTAAAAGTGAGCAAGCTGTGCGTGTTGAGTCAGATGTGCTTTCACAATTGTAGCCAGGTGAATTTTTAAAAATTCAACAGTCTGGTTCACGGTGTCTGGGGTGGCTAAGAATAGATTGTTCAGTTTACTTGGTGGCGAATTTGTTGATATATGAAGTTTGTTGTAATCAGAAAACATGGGAAATAGCCAGTTCCCGATCGCTTTTATTTTATGTGTTTAGGTATGGCCTGTTACACAACGGTCTTTCCTGTCCGTGTTTCAAGTCGCGTGTTGTGCAGACGAAAATAGGGATGACCACAGAACAAGATGAGTAGATCTGTTTGATAGAGGTTGACTCAAGTGGCTCACTCAGCTGGTTATCTCAAACAGCTTTCTCAACGAATACTATTCTCTTAAAAAAATTCAAAACAAAAACTGAAAGCGAATTTCTAACAACAAAACAGCACCCGACCTCGTTTATTCCGTTTTCTCTTGGATTCCTCCATTGTTGTAAATTTCCGCGGGAACTCCCTACTCGGCCGTACTTCCTTTTTTGGTTAATATTTAATTTCTTGTGGCAGAAATGTTCATGAACTTCATTCCAACGATTTAAAAAAGCCTGATTCACTGGTCTTACTAAGTAGGTACATGAAAGATAAAGGGGTTGGATCTCTTTTACAATTCAAATCAGTTCGCCCTTTTTTAGGTAATTTGCTTTTGACCAATCGTAACACATTTCAAGCAAGATTAATTTATTAAGATCTATCGCACATGAGAAAGTTGCCTTCGTCAAGACACGTTTTGCTACAAGAGTCGTCGACGTTTGTGAAATGAGAAAACATAAAATTCGCACATATGTGTTTCATTCTTTTGCAATTAGATTGTCAAGAAGGCTACCAAGGTTTTTAATTACGTGTCGTTATTCACTGTCTTTTAGTAAATATACGCTGCTGGGAAGTGTCAGTGTGAAGTCATCGACAATAGAAAAACACAGAATTAAACAATTTTTTAAATATGGATAGTTTCTGTAGTGAAGGAACCAGCAGTAAATATAAATTAACTAAAAAAAAATCTCTAAATTGAAATTCAAAACTTACACTAGATGTAATTTTTTGTGTATGGCTGGGGTTAGAAATTGGGGCCTGATTTTTTTATTTGTCTTTGAAATGCACATTCACAAAAAAAATTTGAATTTATAAATATTATCTGGCCATTTATCTGGGTACTCAGTGTCTGATCACGGAAGACCGCTGCATTCAGTGGAACGTGGTTCTCTAGTGAACAAAAACATGGAACAGCAGAGCTTGTATTTTTGTTTTGCTCTTTCATCCGTTCACCCAAGGCGTGCTGGGCTGGTTACGCGGGCGATACCGACAAAAATATAACTGAATCAAACCATTATTACACAACATAATGTAAATTAATTTCACTATGACAACGGAACGCCAAACACGAGTAAAATTACTCACATAGTTTATTAAATTGTTGAGATAGCTGGCTCGTAAGGTAAAGAAATGTAAATAAAAAAATTAAAACAACCTGAAACTTAACTGGCAATGAAACTTTAAGACACCGTTTGACTGTGATAAGAAGTCAGAGGCATAACTTAAGAGGTTAGCGTTTAATGGCAGCAAAGTATAAGAGCAACTGCACACCACTTAATTTTAATTTCAGTTCTAACCAGTTCTAACTGAAACTGGATAAGAAATATTTTTTGCGATGCAAAAACTTCAGTAACCTTTTTGTCGAAGAAAGCCGTCAATTAAGACGGTAGCTTACTTAGGTAAAAAAAATTACTCAAAAAAGTGATAAGAAACTAAAAGGAATTGCCAACCGGTTGATTATTTTAAGCCAAAAATGGAAATGTCCCTAACTCAATGACAGATCCTTTGAATCCGTTTTGCATTTTTTCAGCCTGCGTGCAATGCTTAATTTAAAACCAAATAAAAATAGCTGTGACGTGAAAAGTGTAGTGACCTTGGACGCGGATACTTTCTTTTAATTCAGTCAAAACACAAAGAATAAATTTTCATAAATAAGGAGCCGTCACGAAATTGGAAATAAGCATGTATCGGTAAAAATAATTCTTGATGTAAAAGAAGAAGTTCTTGAGCCGAGAAAAAATAGTTAAGTTCCTTCCAAACTGAGCAAAATTAAGATATGTAATTGGTTTAATAATTGTAAAGTTACTGCTTGCGTGTTTTCGTGATTGTGAGCTAACTATGAACCTCGTAGGCTTGCGAAACTCACTCATGTGAGTCACATGTGCACGTAAGGAGTCAAGTTTTATTTGATACGTACACAACACTGTTTTTAACTGTGACATATATAGTTGTGCGATAATACAACGCAAGTTTTGAATTGAAATGAATGCGTTTAGTTATCAAATAGTGAGCAAACTGTGCGTCCGGAGTCAGATGGTTGTAAGCGCTGAATGTCAATGTTTCAACTGTATCCAGGTGTATTTTTAACTGATTCAACAGTCTGTGTCCCAGACCTAAATTTTGCGGCCAATTTGTTTATATATCAAGTTTTGATGTTGAACACGGGAAAACAAATCCCAATGTTTTATGTTATGTGTTTAGATATGGTTTGTTGGCACAACGGTCTTTCCTTAAGCTAAGTGTCCGTGTTTTAAATATAAGGATGACCACGGAGCGAGAGGAGTTGTTAGTGAGATCTGTTTAATAGACGTTGACTCAAGTGGCTCAGCTGGGTATCACAAACAGCTTTCTCAATGACTATTATTCTCTCAAAAAATAAGAAACAAAAAACATTTTCAACATCAAAAACAGCACTCAAGCTTGTTTGTTTCGTTTCCTTTTGGATTCTTTGGTGGGAGTTTCCGCTTTAACGCCCTGTTGAATACCACATGCTCTTCGTGGTAAAGAAGCTCAGTCAAGGCACAAAAGACTCACAAAATTGCAGGAAATCTGAAAATATTAGTTTACTAAGACCAAAGATCACCAAAGAGATAATAATGAACCGCTTATCATATGTCTTAGTTAGTACGTGCGTTGTGATTGGTCAGTTTAGTGGGACGAGTTCTCCTGTACGGCCTTCTAATTCTCTTGCCAAACTGTTGCGTGATCTATCATCAAGTGTTCTTAACTTTTATTGCAAGTAAAATTTTAAACTTTCTTTTACTTTAAATTGTGTATGAAAGCGTGCTAACTACTTAATACAAACGATTTTAAATGGTTCGTTTCGCTTTCGAGGTGCGTCATAAATTTGAATAGAAATGTTTTCCGAACCCGTCAGACGCAGTAGAGAGATAATAAATCGGATCCTCGTTTCTTCCCCTACTCGGTCCGTAACGTACAGTATGGACCTCGAAAACGGTTAGTGAGAGGTATATAAAGGATCAAGGATGGTTAAGGATGGAGAAGACGGATTACAAACGACGAACTTGAAAAATTTAGGCTAAACTTTTCAAGACAAATCGTGACGTAGTTTCTTTAAACCACATAATGTTCCTGTTTCTTTGCCAACTTGCCAGTAACACATTTTTAGTCATTGAACTGTTTATTTTCTCATTTTTGGAGAATCGCTCTCCATGGTATTACGGACGAGCCCCGTTTAGACTGAATCTCGAAACGACTGAAAGCCTCTATTTCGCCGATTTGCTTTTGTAAAGAAAAACGGGTAGTCCGCTTGACAGCAAATGTAGCCCAGTTTTGTATTGGCAAACTAATCTTTTCTGCAATTCAAATCAGTTCCCGCGCTTTTTCATAATTTACCTTGGGCCAATCGAAACACTGGTCATACAAAATTAATTAATTCAAGATTTATCGCACGTGAGAAACATTCGTTCGTCAAGCCACGTTTTGCTGCAGGAGTCGCGGAGGTTATGAAATGGGAAAGCATTCTCTTTTGCATACAGAGAGTTGGAAAGTTTGACTGCAACTTGGAATCAACTGAGGAACAAAATACCTTTCGCTTTGTATGATAAACCACAGACAAACTTGAGGAACTGTGTAGATGCCTTCTAACACTCAAGATAAGCACAAGTGATTTGCTTCAATGTTGGCAAGAAGCAGATCTGAATTTGCTGTGGATCGCTCCCGCCTTCTTTGTGAGGTAATGAGTTTAATAATCCTTCAAATGCTTTATTACATTTTAGTTCATGTATTAAGTTCTTTGTTAGGCCACGAAGGTAGCTGAGCGTAGTAAAATTCGAGCATTTCTGTGAACAGGCGGCTATAAATAACATTGCCGAGTATGAAAAGTTGATAAATAGTTATGAACTTCAATGCGTATTTATAATTATCCCTCGGCGAATGATGCATCTTATGCCTACACGTATTTGAAACGTTATGCTAAATGTTTTCTCCTCAGTATAAATTGTTAAATACAGGACATCCGAGAGACTGGAATCTTTGGAAAGTTTTATTTGTCCAGCCATAACACTTGTCGAGTACCTAACCTTCATTAAGCTGAAGAGTGTACTTCTCATGAATGCACTTTCCAGCAGACAGTTCTTTCTTACTTAAAGACGAGGTAGTGAATTGAATTGTCAAATTATCATGGCAAATATTGGATAAGATGAGATAAGGTAAGGCAAGGCAAGAACTTTATTTTAATGCGTCGTAAAAGATACCGCGCTGTGGTGGGGTTAAATACTGAGAGTTTACAGGCAAGATAATTCAAATTGGCAAACTTGTTAGATCCACTGCACTTACTAATTCTTCTCCTTAGTAATCAAGTAATTATCTGTTTATTCGTTTATTTATTTTCCTTATTCATTTATTAATTTTTTTACTCAGTGTAAATCGGAGTATGTGTTAATAGCCCAATTTCGATATATTGAGGCATCGTGCACATATATCCGGATATTTTTGAATCCGCAAAGAAAAACTTGAAGTTGCGGATGCTGTAAAAATATCCGGATACGTGTCTCGAGGCCTAAAATTCAGCGTAAAACAATAGACAGCAGCACGAGGCTCTGGGGAATAACTATGGAGTTTGTGGGGTTTTCCTGGAGCATTGTGCACTGAGATAGTCTATTGATTTTGGCTGAATCTTAATATATCAAAATTGGGCAATTGATTAATTAACTTTTTCGTAAGTTCCCAGATGATTGAATTTATGATGTAACACTTCACGGAACAAAGATTTTCTATATCATAACAATATGTGAAAACATGCAGTTTCTTCTCCAGCCCTCGTATCATCAAATCCTTGGGCCTCGTGCAAGCGATTTGTGATTCTAAAAAACTCGTCTTTTAAAAGGCTTTTTTGAAAGACCTTCGGAACCAGACTTTCTAGATAAGACACCTGGCTATTTGTTAGTGAAAAAATGTGGATAGCTTCTGCGCCAACATCTTGTTCGTTAATTAACTCCATTGTTTACACAATAAAGCGTATCAGGGTCCAACCTCGGTTTTTCCTGGAGCATGCTTCTACACGCCAGAATGTGGCCATGACATCCTCAAATGGGCTCCTGATCCTCACCAATAGTATGCAAAAAAGTATTAATTTACTTATTTTTCTTCTTTAAAACAGTTTCTCGACGACTTCACTGCCAACTGTTGCAACCCCCAAAGGGTTGGAAAACTCGGAACTTCTTCTACGTCATGGCACTAGGTGAGTTTAGTTTCCCTTTTAATGAAAAAGTGCTTTACTTATCTAGCGAGTGCAGAGCAGTCCGAGAGAACGATCACACGCGCACCGGTTCACTTAAGTACAGTAATACCAATCAGTTCATAATCCAACCTCGTTCCCAGGGCTTTTCCCTCACCTTCAAGGGAAAAGCCCTGGGAACGAGGTTGTTCATAATCGAATAACTCTGTGGGTAAATGAGAATCTGTTAATAGGGGGATCTTTGCTGACGTCATTGTTTACATTTTTGCTCATTTGCATAGGGTTTTACGTACAGAAGGAAACATGTTAGATATAAATTGACTCCAGGCAGCTAAAGAGCTAGTGGAATTTAATACATGGTGAAATTTTTAGCTCTTTGTGTATAATATTCAGGGGAAATTGTTTTTCAAAAACTGCAAAACCTCTGGATGGCAAAAGTGCTAATGAACTCATACATTCTTTTTAACCCGTGTTGCGCAAAAAGTATTCAATAGACCTGGCTCATATTCATTGACAGAGTTAATCGTATTATGAACTTTCAACATTCAGAACTGATTTGTAGCTCCATCAGAAACTGAATTGCTTATGCCAATGAGGCAAATATTGTAAACAAAGACTCCCTTATAGCGGTTTTTGACAGATCCCACAGATCACCAGGGATATCAAATCTCGAGCCAAACTTTTTTCGCGGGTTAAATGGAGTTTAGACTAGAGCGGCAGGTTTCCTAGTTCAATAGATATGAATGCACATACTCATGTTTATACATTCTTTTATTTTCTGAACAGATTTTTTTTTTTTTTTTGATGATGGATCGGAACAACTAACCAAAGATTGGAAAACGTAACGGAGTGTATTATAGTTAAAGGTTAGCGAGAATTTTTTCTTTTCTCTCGAAAGGCTCTTTACAGATCTAGACAAAGAAAAGACTAGAGATCTGAGGAGGCCTTGTGTTAACTCCAAGAGATTATGCCTAGAAAAAAGTTAATTAATACCATCGTTAGTTTTGACCATTAGCACTACGTTTAATTCTTTTTTCTCATTGACGATTTATGATTAGCCAGTTGCGATGGTATTATTTGTGTTCGAAGGTCAGGATCTGAGGACTTTTTTACGGGTCAAAGTTTTTAGGGTTTCTCTCAATTGCAACCAATTGTACTTGTGATCAGTCTCAGTTACGAAGTACCGGACACATACAGACTATGTGCAAATACCAAGGAGACTTTGTAGTGCAACTCTTTCCAATTCTGATATTTTAAAACTCATTTGTGCAGAGAAAAAAGGAATTTTTGGAGAATAATTTTAAGGCAGTTTGTTTTTTTTTAAGATCTGACCATTTAGCCTCATTTGTATCTTTCCGGTGTAAGAAGTGGCAGCCCATCAATGTTATTGGGACAATTTTCATTTCCATCAGTTCAGTTTATCTCTTCACTGACCGGTAACACTCAACTGTCTTACATGCCTAATATTTGTCAACAGTGTCTGGATATCTACGATGGGTAGAACAGCTTTTAATGCATTGGAAAAGAATTTCCCTACATCTTTGCATTACGTGAGTACACTTTTCTTTTTTTTATTAAAATGTATACTAATATTAGTTCCTGATTACACGAGATGTCTAGGTTTCCTTATCTTCTTATCTCCGTGTCTCATCGGGCTTGCACCAAGGGATAATAATCTGATCAACATGGAACAACGATCGATAGCATGACTTATAGCACGTTCGCAACCAAAATGTTGCCACTTACGAAGTTTGCCTCCATTCAATAAAGTAAAGATTAGCTTTTGCCAAAAAGTAAACTGGGATCAAGCGCAAGTGTATTTTCATCTAAAAACGTCGTTCTACTGAAAAGTTCTACTGATACACTTTGTCTGTAGGTTTCTTGAGATTGGATTAAAAAACAAATTTAGTTGATAAAGGTTTTAAAAACAGATTCTTTGAGATGTAGTTTAATCTGTTATTCAGTGCTATTTTTGGAATAAATAGATAAACAATTTCGTGCAATTCAGGGTTGTCTGTAACAGCTGAAACCGCTCAAATTGTCAGAAGTCTCCAGTTCCTCTCTTTGAAGTATTGGGAATTGTACTCAAACTTTTGAGAAGTAAGCAAATAAATAAAATAACAAAGGTATTCTGTGTATAGGATATTTCAATATGCCTTGTAGCTGTCAAGAATTAAGTAATTTTATTGGCTATATTTTTACCAATTTTTCTCGGTGAGCTTCAGTGCTACGTTTCGCTATATATTAAAGATTATCATGACATCTCGGTGTATTAATAAACAGAACCCAAATTACTTTTCACACGGTCAGATAGATGGGTGAAAGCTTTAAAACATGACTTACATTGTCTTGATGACCAAATTCTCGATAGTGATATTTAAATTAAGAAATCTAAGCTAAGAGTATTTTATCTATCAATGCTTGAATTTGAAACTTTGAGTTGCACTGGGTGATCGCCTGTGTTGTTTATCATAATTTGACTACAAGGTGTGAAAGCACAATTATTGCGCGTTAGGCAAATTATTTCAAAGTTTGATTTTTCCGTGAAATATTTCGTTTTCGAAATATCACCACTTCAAATATGGGAAAACATTGCATGACACTCCTGTCTATATAATAATCACCGAAAAACTAAACTCAAATAGCCGATGAACTGACTTTGATTTTTGAGGGTTTTACGACTTTTTAGGTCCTTTTACAGAGTATTCAGATTGTTATTATTCGTTTTAATTTCCAAACGAAGCAGGCAATTTGATACGAATAGCAACAATAATTGTAATTGGTAACGGAAGTTTGATGTTGCTCTGAAAGGATTTTTTTTATATTTGCCTTTCTTTCAGGTTCAGAGATGGCTTAAACCTAAAGAGGATGCGTTATCTACAAGGAGCAGACAAAGCGAAATTCAAATAAAAAGGCTTTGGTTTAAAAGCTAGCTTTGGTTTCAACATAGCTTTGGGAAAGATGCTGAATCTGTTAGAAGCAGTTGTCTGATGACAAGTTAGCTTGTCAAAAGCTGTTATCTAGCAACCAAGTAAAAGCCGGAAAAAAACTAAGTCTTTTGGCGCGGAGAAAACTGTCCTTGGAAAAAACGTCTGCGCTTTTGAATGGTGTCTGGTCTTGAGCCAAAAATATACTAAGTCTTTTGGCGGGAAAAAATTTTGCACTGTGCAATGGATTTGTCCCATCAAAATTCAAAGTATATGTTTGTTTTCTGACAAGACTCTGTACAAAAATTGCAGAATTTTTTCCTTTTTGGCAACCCTACCTAGTCAAAAAATGGTAAAAGAGATAGCCTACATTCCGACTAGTTTCCAGGCCCCTTATAAAAGCGCGAAGTTTTTTAGTTTATTTGCTTGTTCATTAAAGACAAAAGACAATTAAAGTTATCAACACTTTATTGATTGCTTTCTTCATTATCTATTTACAAGAAATCAAAGAAAACAGTGAACTTATTTACAACACTTTCAAGTGGCAAGATCGAGAAAGCTTAACAAGACTAAATGAAGTATAAAAAGAGAAATACTAATGCAAAATGCCGGGGAATACGCTAAATTATAAGTCAAAAAATTGCAGCAGTAATAAATATGTTCTGACTATAACGAGTACTTTTTAAGCTCGATTCCTCATCACATATTTTGTTCATGAATCCGGACAATTCATTTGCAGGCTCAGTAAAACTTATCCGCAAAGTTTTTTGGAGAAGTTTCCTAAGAAGACAATCATGGAAAAAAATCAACTCCCCACCTTAAAATAACAAACGTACAATCGAGCATGTGTCTTTGTGCATTGACTGCACGTTCCAAATATATTTTCGTGCGACTAACAATTCGCTCTGTGGCTACACTGAAAAATAACAAGAATTGTTTAGTTGCCGAGAATTTTACAAAAATTAGTTGCTATCTTTGACAATAAATTCAAAATGCTTGTGACAGCCTTTCAGACATCGATTGCGTGAACAGCAAAATTTTCCTTGAAAATGTCAGACGATTGGATGATAGATTACGTATTATGAATAACCGATGCTGTCTTTTCCTCGACAAATCTATCGATTTTGGCTTTGCTATTTTGTACTTTAATTTTTTTTCAAAAAAAGTCATCTCTCCGACGATGGAAAATTATTACTCTTACGTGTCTCATTAACCTCTGGCCATCTTGTCTTGCTCCCAGTTTTGTGTTGTACATCGTTCAGCAAGCTTTGGTGAGGAAACTGAAATAGAAAACCAACAAAGGCTTAGACCCCGAAATATTTGTAAAATAATCACGTATTTTACAGTGCTACGGACATGGCCTATGTCACAGCCGCCTCTGCCCGGAAAAGAGGCTACTACGGGCAAAGCTGAATAAGGCCAGTGAGTCGTGTTTTTATGTTATATTAAAACTGAGCTCTTTGCTTAACTCGTCAGCCAACCAACAACCCACTGAGTAAAAAATATTATATACCAAGAGATTATTGTTTACTAACAATGTTTACACACAGGTGTTTACACACAGGTGTTAACATTCGCTGTGTACCTTCCTAAACGCCGTTAGAATTAAATATAGAAGTGGAAACATAAAAGGTAATAACAATTATAAAAATTGACTTTTTGGCGACTTATTTTTAGTCTCAGGTGAAAACTTTCCCTCGTATAAATACATGATCGCGATTCTTGGTACATTGCAAAAAATTAAAACATTTATTCATTGAATCTCGATGTTTATTAGTTAAATGTTGCCAAATTAAATGACGCTAATAAATTTTAAGAGAAATCAAATCATTGGTATAGAGTCGAAATTCCATCGAAATCATCTTTGACTTGCCTTAACTTTGACTTGACTCGCAAAATCTTACAGTAACTTTTTTAAACTTTTAAAAACTCGATTTGATATATTCAACGGCTACCAAATTAAATGGCGCTTATGACTGAAGAGAGAAATCACATCATTGGTGAGCAGTCGAAATATTCTATCGAGGCTATGCGTTGATTTGGACTTCAGTTGTACATTTTATAAAGCACTTATGATAGAATCTTTGCTGAAGTCATTGTTTACATCATTTTTGTCACATACATGGCGTGAAAGAATTTGCATTGAAACCTAAAGCCTTATGCTAGCTACGAATTGATGTCAAAGCATTAAAGAGCTAGTGAGTCATATGGTTTCAAAACGACTCATTCCTGAGAAATGTTTGTTATATTATGTAACCCGAAAACAATGTTTTTACAAGCTCCATTTTTCTGTTATGTCACATAAAATAACAATAAAAAATGTAATTCAATGTTGGTCACGTGTTTATTTGCGCGTTAATTGGATCGCGATAGAATTACTTAATCGATCTTCCAGCTTGTATTGGTCGATATTGGACAACCTTCCTTAATTGAAAGAGTTTTTTATGGCATTTCCGAATTGCCAAAATGGACTGCAAAGAATCCGAAATCTTACACAGTTGCTGAATTTGTACTGATAACGGCAGAAACTTGCATTCAAACCAAACTTTCAATTTTGAGTAGAGTAGCTTATCAAAACAATTTGTTTATAGAAAAGTCAAGTATCGCAGCCAGTTTAGTCATTTCCAAAAATATTTCAACGCAAGTTTCAAATTAGTTCCGAAAATCTCAAAGATGGTCAATGTAATTTGATTTTATACTTAATTCTTATTACTTTTTCATCTCCGAAGGGGTCAACCCCTTGTATTCCTCTTACGATATTTCAATACACCGTCGTTTTAGCTGTAAAACGTGCACACATTGCGGTCCTATGTTTACCTTCACTCAAGTAGTTACTGAGTGTAATTTCTTCTTGCCATGTCCTTATCACAATGCTTCTCTAACGGAACCTCAGCTGTAATTGTGATAAAATAAGCTAGGGTTAACAGATTAGAATACAGTGATAAAGGAATGTATCATTAACTCAGGCGCCACAATCTTTGATCAAGCAATAAGAATGTCAACTCTGATATTCATTTTAACTGACTATGTTAAGACATTTGAGAGCAATGTATTGAACACTTTTATGAAGCTGTTTTGCAAAGAATAAAAGGGATCATTTGTGCTTTTGTAACAATGAAATTTTACAGTTTTTAAAAGATGCCTCTCTCAACCTAATTACACCCGAAGAACCAACGGCCTCACCACTTGCTTAGTTTCACTCGCTCTTTAAGGCTGGTTTTCACTAGCACATAAGCATAAGCATGAGCCGACATACGCAGACTCAGTAAGATGTTGAAAAAGTTTTAACAAAAGGTGCTAATTATCAACATCTTACTGAGTCTGCGTATGTCGGCTCATGCTTATGCTTATGCGCTAGTGAAAACCAGCCTTAAATTAATGCTTTGGCGTCGTTTTATACCTGGCATAAGGCTTTAGGTTTCAATGCAAATTCTTTCACGCCATGTATGTGACAAAAATGATGTAAACAATGACGTCAGCAAAGATTCTATCATAAGTCCTTTTCAAAATGTACAACTGAAGTCCTAACACGATGAAATATTCATCTTGTGAGTAGCGTACCAAGGTTCCTTCAGTCTGTCTTACCGACCAGATTTTACAGAGATATTTTCTTGGAACATGGATCGTCTTTGGTAACAATAAACATTTTGTACCAATTGCAGACCTACACATTGTTTCTTATATCTTTTCACGAATTTGCTTTTTTTGGTTTGCTCAAGCTTACCTCAGTGTAATCCTTTACTAGAAGATTCTATTTGCCTTGCCTTATCAAATCATTCCTTAATGGTACATCATAAATATACTAATATCGTATACAGAGCCACAACCTGTTCGTAGCCATTTTAAGCAGCTAGGCTGTTTGATTTGACTATCAACCAAGCAGCTCTGAAATCTTTGTGGGAAATAAATAAACTTAATATTTAAATTACTTGATGATCTCGTCATTATCTACACTCCACTCAGTTTCAATCAGTGTGTTTAAAGCTATCAGACAGAGTGGAAAATTAATTCACTGCCATCACTGCCACTCGAAATGAACATTTTGAACGGATCATGTCGCTTTCTTGCACGATACCGCGTGAAACTATGACGTATAGCAAAAATGAAGAGCCTCAGAGAATCCTTAGTCCCAGGGTTATCACAAGCACATGTACATATTGTGGACCTGTTTTGTCACCAAACCTTACCTTTGAGCAGATCTTTGGGCGGGTGGTTTCTTTAAGCCACGCCAGTGTTTTTCTAGTTTAACAGCACTTCGCCTGAAAAGGAGGAAAACACTACTGAAATGAATAAATGCAATCATTTACTTACGGTTACCAGTATTGGCTTCTAAGGGCAAACCGAGAAAATTGGTAATCAAGAGTCCTTCAATTTTGTTAAGCGACGTAATCAATATAGAATTGGTGACGATCTGAAAGCTGCCAACGGTATATTTTGCATCGAACAGACCTCAGGAAAGCCGCTGCTCTTTTTATCGACACCTTAGCGCAATTTTTCGAGACACCTCTAGTATTTGATAACTCTTATTCGTTTCTAATTTACTAGAAAAATTTTCTTGTTCGCTTAAATCGGGAACAACGTCGTCAACACGAATTAACAGAACAAGTTTAACAATGTTTCTGGAGACAGGAATTCTTGACAAACTTCACCTTCACCCTTTTGAAATTACCTCCCAGTTTAATTCGTCAGTTCGCGAGTAACATACTAAGCGCTTACTAACAATTCGTTCCCTCTCAACTTACTCTTATTTTGTTCTCACAATGACTATGAATTTAGCTGCTCTCACCTCGTTCCTCACGTTCCAATGCTGAATAAACTCGTTTGTGAGTTTTTGGTTCGTCTCGGTTCTTCCCTTTGTGTTGATGTCTTTCCAGTGTTATCGACGATTTGGTAACAATTTATCCTCTGCATGTCGAAGAAGTGATCAACGGTCTCGACCACGAGACACCAAACCAACAAAATGCAAATAACCTAAAACTGCACGATCGTGAAAAAAAAATCACACCTCAATATTTGCATTGTTGAATTAATTTGACTAAATTTTCCAGCGGAAATTTCCCTTAGCTTTGTTACACAGTAAAAGTAATAACTTGGCACAGAAATCCATGAATACTCAAACAGCAACTTTGGATTGAATACTTTGAATATTTTTTTTTAATCTTGCATTGGTCGCTCTGACGTAAGCTGCTTGTGTGTTCTTCCCAACCCCTTCTAACAAAACGTATCACCAGAATCTGTTAATATACGATCCAGTTTCAGTGTCTAGTGTTTCATTTCTGGAGTAAAAGCAAGCCATTGTACGATTAAAGTTTGTTAACTAAATCTTGTATTGGAAGAGAGGATGAAGAGTGTGATAACTCGCATTCAGACCTCACCCTCCAAGATAATCCTTCTCAAATTATATTTACATCACTTTCGGATATCCTCTACAAAAAAACCTTTGGGGCCGCACATACCTCTATAGCCCATATCATGGAGTACCCCCCCCCCCCCCCGGGACCAAAAGCCCCAAACGGTACGACTAGTATCTTATATCCTTTTTATATGTGAGCTTCCGTGGGTGGTTTCAAGACTTTGAAGCATTCACGAACTTATGTGTCGCGTTTGAAGGCTGCTTAGTATCATCTTCGTCGTATGTTACATTGTGAGTTACATCTGTACATTGTCGTCGAGTATAGTCCTGTTGTCAGCATGGACTTGCTGTGAAATTCTAAAGTGAGATATGCTATGAGACACCAACAGATTGCTAAATCCAAAGAGGTGGAATTAACAGAAATCTTTCCTCAGCGTGGACAGTTGCTCCGCCCGGCCATACCAGGCACCATGTGTAGCAATTACGCGCTGTATGTACGTTGATAACTTTGACAGTGTGAAGGAAATGGCTCATTTCTGAGGTAAACAGAGTTCAGTGGATTATCTGAGCTTTCGAGACAAGATTACACCGAGATAATCGGGACCACACGCCGCATGAGGAGACATCTTATGATGATATGGTAATTATATAGCTAGGAATCGTGCTACTCGAGTTGTGCTACTCTTGGGAGTTAGGAATCTAATGTCCCCTTCAAATTTACAGTGGAAAAAATACTCTCGATCATTCAACGCTTAGGAGCGTTTAAAAGCGTAGTATACGAATCAATTATTAGCAATCTTAAAAAACTTTTATAAACTACTAGGTGTCTTTTTGAGAATTGACCGTCTGGGAGTGACAGACAAAATGTTTTTGTATTTGTCACAGTTTAGGGGGTACATTCCTGGGGTGAGGTGGAGCCCTTTCCCTAAGGGTCTTTCGTCCCTCCTCCCTTTCGTTTTGGAAGTACTCACATGATAGATGTATAATAAGGTACAGGAAACTGAGTTAGTCGTTATGATCTAGAAGAAAAAGAATTGTTCTCTCTTATCTGAGACCGATGTGATACACTCCTAGAATTTGCGGGCAAAGAGAAGAACACGCCCAAGATAGAGGAATACAACACTCTGTGAAGGTCTGGAGGCACGATATCAGATAAAATCTCATAATTCAAGTGCCAGCAACGTGCAGGTTTATAGATTCAACTTGGGTGTAGAATAAAAAAAAAACAATAAGAAGAAAAGTGGGAAAATATAATTATTTCAACATATCCAGTTTCCGGTCGCTTGAAAGCGTTCAGTAAGGTCATTCGGGTCTAGCCTCAATCGGTTTGTTAAGATTCGTTCACTCCTGGCCGGCCCGTGTGTTATTCCTCGTCGCTTGATTTCATGAATACAACAATACCCTTATTGAACATGCCGTTGGTTTGTCCATGTTTGCTTTCCTTATCGCAGCGTGATAATTATCACGCTTTATTTTTTACCTCCGCTGTGGAATGCTGGATAAACTGTCATCATTTGCGCAAATTTCACTCTGATTTTAATCAAAAAACGGACAGTTTACAGTAAATATCCCTCAACGCTGTGCTCATTGTCTCCTCGTGATATTCTGACCGTGTTTAACGTCCGTTTTCCCGTTTCGTGAGTAACAAGACGAAATTGCGTCGAACCTCAGAGAGAAAAGCCGCTGCGATCTTACGGATAAACCATTCAGTAAGTCAATGATCACTTTTCGAATAATGCTGCACTGTACTGCACTAGGCTTAGTATAAAGGAGTGTGTTGGAGGTAGTTTTAGAAAGGCATTTGAGTCTGTCTTGACCTTTAATTGTCGGCACATAGGCACAGTGATATTTTACGGTTTTTTTTTGTTCGTTGTCTTAATGGATAAACGTAAGTCTAGCCTTTTCAAAAACAGGAAATGCTCATTGGAAACCCGTTAAGCGTTGAAGAACTGTTTGAAACCTTAGAGTGGTTTCCGGTCCTGTTAAGTTGTCACTGACGCATGTGGCTTGTCTGCTTTCAGTAGATTTCAACTTCTGTTTCCAAACCAACAGGCCTATTGATGTACAGCTTTCAAGTTGGCTGCCGTTGTCTGCAGTTCCACCATTGAAGGTAAGTCACAATACAGGTGAATGAGTAAAAATCATTTAATAGCCGTTTATTCTACATTAGACTCCTGTGGACTCGCTGACAGTTTCTACAAGCAATTTTGCAGCGTGGTCAGTCATCCCAAGGGATTATAGACCGCTGGAAGAACAGGGATCACAAAATTCCTTATTTCCCTCAAAGATGACCGAACAGTTTAGCGAAAACAGTAACTGGGAACGCTAAAAAGAACCAATTTGCTTCCCTCCCTTGCAGAAACAACTGGATGAAACTGCAAAAATTGCGAGCGTGCGTTTCAGGTCTGCATTTTGTTCAACGCACGGCAATTCTGGAGAAGAAACCGACTGCTATATTGCTAATAGCTGCTAATAGGAACACATTAGTTCTGCTTTTGTAGCCACGATAGAACCAATGTGATAAAAACGATACAAGATACAAAACCTACAATACAGTTTAAACCGGTTCGATCGATCTTTGGAGCTTCTAATGCTAGAGTAGAAACTTCTGTGATAAAGCTCGCCTAACTGTCAGTTCTGCCAAGCCGATAGCCAAGCTATAAATCACCAAGATTCCCCATGGTAATTTTTTCACAATAGAAGACCGTCTGTGGATAAGATACAACCAAAAACAACTGATTGGATTTTTTGTTTTTTCGTTTGCCAAAGACAAAACCACAAATAAAAAGTTGTGTCGTCCATTTATATCCTATCAGCGCATAACATTCTCGACTTATTTACAGCGAAAACACTTCTCACTATTAAATGATCCGATTAACTGATTACTGGTGAAGTTATTTCGTCATACAAAGCACGGATAATTTGTACAGGCTGAGCATCGACCGGCCCAAAAGTCGGCTAATTTACAGAATTCAACTCTTACTTAACGCTAGCCGTAACTCGCTATCAGACATGTCTTTGTTTCTACCCTTGTGGGAGGGCTATTTAGTCACTTGTCTTGACAAACTGTGTAATTATATAGAAATGCTAGTTACCAAGTAGAAGAACTTCTGTCAGTGATCCGCGCCTGATAGCTCCTTGCGAATGTGGCTTAATTTAATACTGAAGAATAACTTTGTACCTTGTACCGCCAGTTACAATGGAAATGAACCCTTTTATAACAAAGTTCATCGTCCGAAGAAAGTGTATTTTTCAGCCTCTTACTCTGGTTACTAACCAGCCCCCAGTCGTCATGGCGATCACATTCAGCCCCAATACTCTCATATAATTGGCGGCTCCTTGATATTCAGCAGGGTTTAACTTCAGATAAACTAGCTTCACATATGTTCAGGATTGTACCACACTGTAAGTCAAAACTCTTCGCTTATGAAAGCAGACGAAACTCGGCCAAATGACTAATACAGTCCTGTTGGATGGTATTGACTAAAACACTGAAGTGTCCAAGCTGAGTTGAAAGTCAGTCTTTCCTAATGTCGATATTATATTGCAAAATACCATTAACTAAATCAGGTATAAACTGACACGATTCTATCGAGCAAAAAAGGAACTGCATTTTGAAAAAGAGGCTCAGCCAGTTAAAATTACAGAAGTGGACTTCAGTTCATAGATGTGAATTTGTGACAACGTTTAATTTACAATCAACCGGGACATTTCTTAAAGAACTCAACATTTCTCCGCCACAATTCTAAGTGATAATGAAACGAAATTTTGTGTTATTGATGGCAACTTGTTTTGGATTGTCACAGCAGCAGACAATAGTCTTAAGTGTTCAATTTGGATTGTATTACCAAAAAAACAGTAAATTCATCAGCATTAGAAACTAAATACTTTTGTCAGTAACGTAACACCAGTTTATCACAACGTCGAAAATGATATTCTGTGCTGCGCTATGAGCGTGGACCATTTATTTTGTTATTGCTGGCTGTGAAGGGTGAACTCTTTTGTTTCAAGTTTATCTCCTATATTTACACTCCATTAACACTCCACCGAGCTGATTAGATTGTCAGGTAAGGCCAGGTCAGGGTTATAGGGAAAGCGTAGCAGTGGAAATTTACTGTGGCACGTTTCGTCGCTTTGGTCCAGATGGGAAACATCTATTCTTGTCTGCAAAGCTCTGCATGTCTCCTCGGACAACCGATAAAACCAAGGTAAATGATATCGTTCAGTTGTGAAGCTGAGAACGAAAGATATAACGATACATAGAGGAAGAGGTTATTATATGTTAAGAGAAGTCTAAGAACAGACTTCAACTTTTGTTTCGTTTGAACTATGCAAACGATGTTAACATGAACACTAAAAACGTGCGAAGATCATGGTTTCAAGACAAAGGTAGAACGGATATCTATAATGGCATATTGAAGATTTATCTTGCAGCATCAAAATTATAAAAATACCCGGAATGCAATCGATCGAGCAAACAGAACCTTCTCTAATTATTTGAAAACATTTGAATACTGTTTGCTTTTAAAGTCTGACGAGGTGAATAACTCGACAGTATTCACAGAGAAACCTTACAGTTTTGTACGTTCTTAAAGTGCAAACGTTTCGTGCTTCTTGACTGAATGTAAGAGGTTGTCTCCTTATCAGTGCATATTGGTGGTCGCATAGAACTGACCACGTATCGACGGTAACGACTTTATGGCTGCAAGGGGCGTAGCCAGCTTTTTAAAGAGTTAGGGCTGGCAAGCTGACCCGCATTCAAGGCGGTGTTCAGGGGCTATGTTCAGAGTATGTGAAATAAACGCACTTGTCTTTGACGGTGCATTGATTGATTGTGATCGGGCCAGCATAAAGTTACTCCCGAGTTTTCATTTGCGCTTGATGAGCCTTGATGTCAACGTAACGGAGGCCAGTAATTACGAGTTTGCAAAGCAGAAAGACACTGAAAAGTTCGGTCTGTTTCTTCACAAAACTTGAAGGTGATAAAATTTGCAGACCCGGCCCTACGAGACACTGAACAGGCTAGATACACGACCTATCCTCTGGAAATGGTAATATTAATCGTGTTATGTTTCATTTTATTTTGCGTAGTTAGTCTTATACCAGGGCCGGGATGTTCAGCTAGTCCAGGATTAGCAAGAATTTTGCCAGTTGAGTTTTGTAACTCTTCGGTGCCGGGTTGATACTGTTTGGCCTTCAGGTCTGAGCTTGAGTAATCTCAAAATACGCAAAACATAAGCAGTGCAAAACATTTTTATACGAGAAAAAATGTTACTTCGGTTAACTAATAATCCGAACAACCCGGCCAAGTAGCAGGACGAGAAAACGACTGGAAGTATTTAATCCTCTATACCAGGAGAAGGTATATAAAAGGTGGCTAGCAGCATTTAATCTTCGATGCCTTCTAAAGCTGCAGTTATGAATTAAGAAGAAAGAACTAATGGATTAATGGAATGAATCTTGTAACATAGAAACGACTCAGTGAAACCTTTCTTTTTAACGCCTTTGTCTACACTCAATAGAATAGCTCTTATTCAATCGTTTTGATTCTTTGCAAAGAATACTTCTTGATTCTCTGATGGATTGCAGTGGTTACGTAACATGGGAGAAACACGAGCAAAAAAGGATGCCTCGCGCGTTCCACTTGCGCTTTGTTTCACCAACAAAATAAGATCTTGGTTTCTACTTAAACTCGGAAGGCTGTTAACTTCGATCGAGAATGCTCAGGTTCTTGAGAATGATCTACTGGACATATCTGACAGCGTGATTGATGTTGTAAGTCGTTTCCTATATTCAAACACAGTAGAAAGGAAATGGTAAAAGTAAAAATATGCAAATAATGTATTTATTTATTTATTTATTTGGGGGGGGCATACATGCTTGCAAAAGATTATGATCCTAAGCTCAGCCAAAACTCTTTGTACCTTCGAACGCCATTTCGCCTTTATCCTTGTCTGTGGACATTCTTGATTACACGGCTAACGCAGGGGGAAATGGCCTCTCTTTGAAGACATCGTCTACTCATGAGGAAAAATATTCGGCAAATAAAAATGATAAAGAAGTATAAAACGTTGTTTTAAATTTAATCAAATGTTTAGAAAACCCTCTACTTAGCGAGTATGCCACGGAAGATTGCAATTGGAAATTCTTTTACAATTAGATCATAAGCCAGTCGAGTCCTGTTACAGCATTTTATTTTTAACACCGAAAATTACGACCTCATGAGCAGAAATACGGAAATTTAACATTGACGCACTTATCAGATAACAGAGGTTACACCATTCCATTGTTTGCCCTGCCAAAAAAAACCTCTGATGATCGTAATTACTTGGCAACGAGCATGTTCACTTCCGAATATTGTTCTAACAATATGGTTCGTTTTAGATTTGTCCCTCACTGAATGTGTGACGTTTTTATGAAAATTCTGGGAGTTTATTGCCTCAGTGTCTTACTGGGTTCTTAGAGTGTAGGGAATTGTTTCGTCTTGATCTCGTTTTTGCGTCACATTTGTTTGTACAGAGTGACCTATTAATAGACCCCAGGCTGTCGAGACGGAAAAACGGAAAAACAACATCATTACGGTCATTGAATTGACGTATTACAACTAGATTAAACTGCGAATTACATCATCTGCATTGTACACCAAGCCACAACAATAAAGATAGTCCTCACAGTCTGGCATCTAACACTTTCACATATTCAACTTAGTCAGCAACTTTTGGTTATCATTAAGGAAGTTCATAGCTTGCTTAATGCTGATAATTACACCTGATTACGGAAGGACAACAAACTACAATTGTAATTCCAAACAATTGACATCACAGCGATCATCATTAGATGAGTTCACCGCTGAATAAAATCGGCTTTCTTCTTGCAAATCAAGCATTTTTTAAGTAGATACCTGATGAGGATTAAGAGAATCATCAGTAAAAGAAACTATGTCTTGATTTCCGTCAAATTCTAACTAGTATAGAAAAAAGAAATAATTGCAAAGCAATCAGTATAGAGAACTAAGATTTTGAGTTTGAATTAATTAAACAGATGGCCATCTTAGTAATCACTTTTCGTTGAATGCACAACATTGTATTCAGAACTCGCCAGCAGGTAATGAGGGAGGGGTGGGTGGGAAATATTTTGTATGTTTTTTCACTGAATAAAAAACTGAAATATTTGTTGAAAAAAATTCTTGGCATTTTTCGTTTACTGGCGAGGTTGTTATATCATATCTAAGGGATAACCTTCTTTGCCACTAAGGCTCTCAATTTTGATCTCCAACTGTAGACGAAAAATCTTACTTCGTCAACTGATTTCGGGCCAGTTGTCACCAAAAGGGCTTAACTAAAAACACTTCACGAAAACAGTTTTATGTTCCTATACCTTTCGGGACTGAAAATATTACTGTAGCCGATACCTGGAATGAGTTAATCCGATTTTGGAATAGACATTGTTGTGTGTCTGACCCTTAATGATCCTAATAGGTCATTTGTTTTGACAATCAGACCACTGAGGAACCCATGTCGATCTGTTGGAACAAGCATAGAACAGACCGGAAAAAAAGTTTAGATGCTAGAACTTAACATCATCGCCGGGCAAGCGAAAGGTAAATTGTTATCAAGGTTGCATCATTGACAGACAGTTCGATACATATAATCAGGCGAGAGTTTGGGATAGTGATAGCTATAGACCTGTGTTCCAATTGGCGGAAGCGCTCTCAAGAATATCTGGAGTTATTCCCAAATTGCGGATTTTGTTACGACTAGATTGGGACACACCAGACTGGGAGAGTTTTGGATTCTTTCTTACGAAATTCTCCGTCACCTGGAGCCTGGCTGTTTTGTAGCTGCTAGCAGAGGTTTGCAACAAGCAACCGGAGGCATTTAAAACAGGGTAAGAGCATTTGATCAATGAATTACATGAATGTAATCACAGGTCACGGATTCGGCGTTATCTCAGAGATTTTGCGAGTACCAATGAGTCTGAGAAAATGTGCCAAAAAAGAATTTCAGACCACGATGACTAAATCTCGCAGCAGGCCCACATCAATCTGGTGTAAATAATTGAAGCTGCTATTATATAGCTAATCGAATGACTGCAAGTGTGGGTTTTGGTGATAAAGAATTTTTAAGGGGTTACTTTTTGCGCTGTAAAGAATATCATTTTAGTGCCGGAGACCGTACTCGGTATCTATCCGGCTTTCGACTTGAATTCCATTGTTCTGTAACTGTGATTTTCAGAGGTTATGCGAACAGCTCTTAACAGAAACTTATATAAATCATTGCTTGATAATCCTGATTGCCATCTAAAGAAGTACTTACTTACATTCGTATCTTTTGCTCGTCTATATGTGACTGAAATATGATTTGTATAGCGTGAATCAGTTCACAAGAAAAGCAACCTCTAAAACTTAATTTGACTTAGCCCAATTGAAAAGCGTTTGAATGTCGCTAACTGTATCAAGCTGTGTATCGTTCTGTCACAGCGCAAATTTTATATTCGAGGTTCCCATGGTTTTCAAAGTGCATTAACTGCGACTATATTCGCATCTAGATCTGAAATAGTTTCAAGATTTCTTTAGGATAAAAATGCAATTAGTCTGGTTATAAAGAGATTAAAACTATGAGAAGTCCCCCAGTCTTTTTATCACCACTTCTGCATTCCATATGCCTTCATATCTGCATATATCTATATCTCCAAGCCGAAATTATTAGCACCGTTTATAATTATAAAAAAAATCTAGATGTAGGCCTTTTGCTTTTGGTGCCAGTTGTTTTTACAATTGAACTAACTTGTCGTAAGATCAGTGGATATCGTCAATTATCACAGTACGACTCCTATTAATATCAAAAGATTCAATCGTTTCCTAAATGTCTGTGTCTAACTTATTAATTAAGGCACTTGTAAAAAAGAATGTTTGAACCATTCAGTGTGGACCTTGGCCTTATTAAGCGAGCTTTAACCTCCCTAGAGAAAACTGACCCGTCTGACTGATTCAAATCGAAACTTATAGTAGCGACAAATGGCATTCGCCGGGCAGATAGTCAACTCCACATCTGCATGGGTTAATTGCGTTTTCGTAAATCTATGAAGGACTGGCCATCATCGTCTGTACGGCGAACAAAAAATCATCGACTGCACAAAGCTGTAAAAATCATTATTTGCTACGAAATTAAAACCATATATTTGCCTTGAATCTCTGCTGTCTCGTTTCATCCTGCCTATCTGCTTAGATACATACTAACATACAATCTTCATTGATACACGAAGAAAATTTCAAAGCTAACAAGCTTGTGGGGTCGTGTACTAAGTATAAATTAAATACAAATGTATGATTTGATTTGTGCGGATCGATGGATATACTTATTATTGAAGAACTCATCTATAGGAGTCACTTCGTGTATTTAACGACTATACGGCTCTCGTTATAGTAAGAATCTAAAATTGAGAAGAAAAAGAAATAAAACAAACAAAGGCTTGACCGTTTTTATGAGTGAACACGCAAAAATGGGGTCAAAACAGAGGTACAATTTCAGACTCTTTCAAATCTGTAGGTGTCTTCAGCGGAGAGCGGGTTACAGGTGTTTTCTGAAAATGATGTTTATTTCAGAGCCGTTTAACCCGAAAGTGTAACAAACTGTCCACTGTGTCGCGTGGACACCTTGGTTAAGCCCATCAGTTTTAATTGCTCGTTGGGTGCTTGCTTAGGCTTGCTTTCATACAGGCTCATGATGTCACTATATGTTCTCGGAATGCAGAAGAGAAATGAAAAAAAATCGACTGTTAAACACTTCTCTCGGTGCCTTTTACTTAATACTGATTTCAAAACATTGCTAAATTATCCTGATCCCGTGCTCGCTGATGTCAATGTTTTATCTTCGTGGTTCGATGGTTCGAAATCACTGAGCTTCCTAAATCTAATACAGTCCACAAAAAATATCTAGGTATGTGAAAAAGCTCGCAGAAAAAATACAGCAATCTATATGAAGCACACAAAATGCATTTATTTGATAATCTGGGTGCCAGTCGAAAGGGAGTTAGACACGCACTACAATAGCGGCTGATAGGCTAGGAACCAAAATGGCATACGTGGGTTAGACTCGTGAAATCGGCATCACTTGTAGAATAATCTTAACTTGCAACAGATATTATAGTTCGTTCTCTAAGCGTGAAACATTATAATTATTGTAAGTTGGTATGTTCAATTCTCTAGGCATATACTATTTCGAAGTATAAAATGTAGAGTCTCTCGCGACAAAAACGAAGCATTTCAACACGAACGAAACAAATTGCGGACACGACACAAAATGAGATTGATCAACTCAAAAACAGTCGTGGGATATTTTGTTTGGTATGTTATTTGTCATTTAAAAAGATTGCAGGCCATGATCTAGATTGATTTCATTTGTTTCAATCAAGGTATTTCTGTAGCGATGGAAACAAAATGGCCGACATGCACTGTACTCGACACGGAATCGTGAAATCATTTATTGTTTCTTTTCTTCCAGCATGTATATCTATGTTCTGTTTAGCTCAGTAGCATTACGACTTACCTATTACCATAGCTGTATATTGAGTTGGTCTAGAATCCTTTCATCTATGTTCAGTAGAAGGTAATCCCACAGCGAAAGAAACAACATGGCTGAACCGTGTCTGGTGGGAGGGATTTCATTTGAAACAGCCCGTGGTTTCTCAGATGTCATGTGCTTTAGTTTGTTTTGTTTAATCAGTTAAAGAGAGAAGTCTACTGAAGACAGTTATGGTTTTCTCAATTAGCTTTTTAACTGAACAAATTAACTCGCAATATTTGTTGTTTTTGTTGGGTGGATAGAATATCTATAGAAAAAAAAAGATATGTTAAAGTTCTCTTCTCCGATAAATCCGAAAGCTCTATCCGCTGGGCAGAGTACTTTCTCTACAAAAACAGTGTTACAAAAGAGCTAAGAATATGTGAATAGAAACAGTCTTTTCATATGCCCTTTTTTCATATCACGCATGAGAACGTATTTATTATTGCTCTCCTCAAGACTTGTTTCATTTTCTTTAGTTACACCCACTCTCTTAGCTTCTTACTCCGTCCATGTTGTTGTTCTTCTCAGTCCATGTCAATTTCTTTGTATTTCTTTATCCGATGGTCTGAGAAACGGTTTGGTAAATAAGTTAAGTCTAGGTTTTTTTGCTACACCCCTTAGTAGTTCCCAATCATTTTAACTGTTTCCAAGTAATTTCTTAGGCCCTTTGATTCTGTGCCCCCCACTCCCCCCTTAAGGTCATTCCACTGAAATAGAACCTACACTGAGATTTTTGTCAAACTTTGCCTATTGATTGTTCATGTTATAGG
>OMLO01000072.1_pt1 | contig 43156 bp, 47 predicted proteins | sample 1674811 | NCBI WGS metagenome assembly OMLO01 (sample SAMN06265003, study PRJEB25207) | coral metagenome | isolation source: Coral host | place: Mexico:La Bocana,Puerto Morelos, Mexico | collected 2008-11-13
TCTTATCATTTGCTGTGGTCAGGGGTTGGTGGTCAGCTATTGTCTTATCATGTTGGTGGTCTATACTGCATGAGTTCTTTAGAAGGACCCTTTCGCGGAGCTTTCGGGAAAAGAATCCGCTCAAGAGAGACAATAAAAGGAGATCGTGTTTTCAAGTTTCCCTTGTTTGAGGAAATTCACTTTGACAGTTTTCAAAAACCATGGTTTTCCTTTGCAGGGCAGACTGATGAATCATGGTGATATTTTCCTCAACTCAGTTGTTCAGTTTGGGAAAGATGGCATTTGAACAACTGTAGAAGGACTCTAATTCAAGTTTACAGCGTTGAGCCATGGAGGAGTTCGGCAGTACGTTTCATTGACCAGTCATATTTTACAGCTGCATCAGTCGTATAAATTCAGTCCAGGTTGAGCTTGGCGGACATAAAACGTTAGATGGCTGTTCAAAGCTTTCGGGAGACCTGTGAAATCAAGTGGACATGATTTTGCTGAGGGAGAAGTGTGCGGTTTGTTCTGACACTCAATTTGCTGTATTTTATGTTGTAGCCACATACAACTATTTCCTTTCATGTTTCAATCTCATGTGTGATACATCGCTTTTTCTCACTCTTGGAACACAATATTTCCCAACTCTCCTTTGCACTATTTCCTTCTGCCATTTCGCCTTAATCTTGTGCAAATTGGAAGATGATACCATGGAAGCACAAATGACAAGATATGTTGCCTTGAATTCTTGCATATAGTAAATTGAGCTCAACAATAAGATTTCATGGACTTCGTGGGAATTTGACGCAACCTGCTTTTGCTGCTGGCAAGAATACAAGATGTCTGGAGACGGAGGTATAAGGCTATAAGGCAGGTGCCATAGGGAAGGTGCCAACATCAACAAATTAGGTTGTGAGATGACAAACTGGAAAAATATTCTTCAAAGTTTAGAGATATTATACCAATTCAATGGGTTTTTGTGTATGTAGTCTTATTTATTATGTAAATACATCAGTTAAATCTGCAGCTTCACATTTGATCACTGGAGAACACGACGTGACCGAGCCCCCCTCGTGCATCGCCACGCGTGGACGTCGCCATGACGGACGAATTGGTGGAAGCCGCGCAGCATGGCAACGTCGAAAAACTGAAGGTGTTCTTCAAGAAAGGCCAGGGAAAGAGTTTGTTACAGTCAACTGTAGTTAGATGAAACGAAAATTGGCAGAATCAAACAATTGACAGTTGAACAAGTAAAAGCGAATTTGAGTGATGTCCCTTTGAATAGTGCAATGTGTGAATTTTAAACCAATCACCTTTGAGAGTTACATTTTTTGACGTGAGGCATGGATGCAGCAACTACCAAGGTGCAGTGGTTGGCAAAGTCACCCAGTGAAGTAACACCTTTGGCAAACTTATGGTTCCAAATCTGATGCATTGAACGTCTGCCATGTGTTTTAGTCATGCGGTGTTACCTGTTGTTTCAAGAATTGACGCCCTTTCAAACCTTAGAGCTGCTGCATTTTGAACAATGCACTGGTTGCAATCATCATGACTGCTTAATACAGACGTAGAAAAGGACCGTCGGACCGTGCATCTCATTTGGAATTCGTGATGGCACATTGTTGGCTGTTGCAGGTGCAGCATGCATGTGTTGTGGCCGCCCAAGCAAAGCAAGTGGGAGAACTCAGGTTGAATTCTCCCCCAAGATGAAGGGAGCTACCGAAACCACACGTGTTTGACCTTTTTTACATAGATTCTTTGCTAAGATTTGCCAGGAAAAAAAACACAATCAGATCTTTTACAATAATTTCATCAATGGGAACACAATGGAGGAAGGGTTTGAGCCTGCCAAGGAGGAGGCTGTGAGAATATTCTTGGAAGGTGGTGTGCCAACGAGCTGCTGAGAGCTGAGAAACAGACATTGAAAGACGTTATGAGATCGGGTTTCAGGCGTCCATGAAGTGCACATGGGCAACACATGGTCAATCACTGGATTGTTCCTTGTGAATGGACTATTGGGTCCGATTTTGTGAAGCGTTCACTTCGATAAGGCTCTGACCGGGAAGGACGCAAACTGATCCATACCTGTGCCAGCCGTTTGACTGCAACAACAAGATGGGTGGGCTTCTATGAGAAGAGGGACTTGGGCTACTAGCTTCTCCAAATTGCCTTATTTCCGGGAAATGCAGGTTGGTGAAAATAGTATAACTTGGCCAAATAGACTGTTCTGTTCACAAGAGAAAGAGAAAGAACGGACCACTATATTTTTCCCTCACAAGAACACCATACGGATTGGCTCCTTGCTGCGGTTGCACTGCACCAATCCCATTCATGTCCCAACCAAAATGTGCTTTGTTACATGATAAGAAGATGTATCAATATGATCAACTCCACAAAGAAAAAACATTTTCACAAAGCATTCAGAAAGGCCCAAAAAACAAAAACACCACTCCATCGGCAAGGAAATGATTTGTCCAAAACCATCAAACTGATGGTTTCAATGAAAGCAGATGTCACCAAGCCAGATGGATCTTTGGCAGCAATTTTTTTTTGAAGCTCGTTTTGTCATCGATGTCATGAGTTCTGGAACATGAATGATGTGTTTTAGATACTGGAAATATAAGATCATGCAAGACTTCCATGCGTGTTTCCCCAAAACGTGAGGCGGATGTGCGTAAACTTGTTGACAAAATGGAGTATCCAAATATGAAGAGCACACGTCTCTTCATATTTGCTCTTGCCGTTGCAGGTGATGGTGCGCTTCCCATATCATTGGCCATTAAGAACAAATTCAAAGACTGCGTCAAGGAGTGCGTCTGCAAACATTGCATTGTAGGTTGGGTCATTTAGAAAGGTAGCAGCTTAAAACCAAGTTGAGAAGGTATCTTCGCGTTTCCAAAAACGCAAATCTTGCAGTCGTTTTTGCTGTACATCCCATTTGAGCAGCAGAAGTACGTAAATATATCCTGGTCTTGGCCCCCTCCCAGCAAGAGTGGTAAATGGAGGTTTATGTGGTAATTCTGGTGGTCACTGTTGGGGGGCCACACCCAAAATATACCAACAAATGGCACCCCAACTTGAGTTGTTGATAGTGCAGGAGCTACTCATGGGTGGAGCAACAGTTCCTGCAAACGCTGAGATGCCTGGCTTGGCTTCCATTGTGATGGAGGCACGGAAAAATGGGAAGTTTTTGCATTCCAAAAATGTGCATTTCAAGGGACTCACCCTTGTCTTCCAGGAAAATGAAACTTTGAAGATTCACTTTCGAAACACGAAATGTTGAGATGATTTCATGTTGATCCATGGTTTGCCAGAGTGGATGGTCTCCAGGTGCAACTGGAGCAATGCGGGAACGAGATTCGTCCATTGGCAGGCTGTGAGGTGCCATCAGTCGACATAGTGGTCCAATATGTGTGGTATGGAAAGCTTCCGAGCAAGAAATCAACTTTTGCAGAGAAACTGTTGCATGACTGCAGGATATTCAAAAACGACTTTCAACATCTAGCCATATGACGAACTCAGTCATGTCATCCCAAAAGGAAGGCGTTGACGTTGAAAATCTCTGTGTTTTTGAGACACATGTTGGTGAATTCAGTGAAATATGATGCATCTTCCATTTGTCGTCTCTTTGATTCACCAAAAAGGTGGAACCTCAGCAGATTTTCGATGCAGAACGATCTGTGTTGGAGGGCATGAAGGCGTGGATTCGAGTCAAGTGTGGTAAAAAAAACAGTCTTCTCGACACTTTATTTGTATCACAGACATGTAAAAATATCAAAATGTTCTGAAGTTTTGTGGCTTTTTTGTGATGTTTAATCAGTATCCCGACCCCATTGTTCTCCTGGCAGGAGCACAAACGCCTTCTGAAGCTCCAAGAGGTTGGCAGAGTGACCAAATGTGATGAATGTATTTTGTCAAATGATAATGATGGAGCCAGAGAAAAACCCACCCCCAAAACAAAAGAGGGTGTCTATAGGGTCTCCCCCGAATCTGTTAGAGATGTACATTGTATTATTTTGCACATAACTATTGTTAAACATTGTCATGTTCTATTATGTATACATTACATGTATCAATGTATTACTGTACTAGTCTATTGTATTAATACATTGATCATTGTGATTTTATTACCCCACATGAAGGTTTCTTCGGTGACAACCCATGAGGACAGTCGAGCTGCAAAGAATTTGGTCGACTTTGACGGTCGCATTGAAGAAGCTGAGAATGCCTTATCCGATGCGCAGAAAGTGTCAGTGACTTGACCAATTTGAGATTCCAAACCTAAATCTTCAACTTGCCATTGTTATACCAAGCTGCTACAACATTGGCTTGGTGAATATGAGAAGGATAGGTCGGATAGCATGCATCTGGAGTGGTTGGAATGCTTTATTTGTGATTTCTGGATTAGGTTTTGTGGCTATTTCCAACAAACCAAAAAGTCCCCTGTGTGTTGCCAGCGTTTTTGCTACCTTCGAAGCCTCCTTTATGCAAGCTTGATGACTTCTGGGATTCGTGAAACAGGTTAGAGGAATTCTTTACATCATTGTTTCTGTTTCCCGTATTTGACTGAGGCTGGTCTCATTGAAGAACTGTTTCTTGGCAAAGCAGCTCTTATGTTCATAAGATTTGATGGCAATCCTAAAACTTATTTTCAATTTGGATTTGTCTCCTAGATCTACAGAATATCAATATGTCTTCATTTCAATGTTTCACAGAAGGATCTGAAAAAAGAATTGAGTTTTCTGTAATTGTTTCAAGGGATAAGAAGGTGACTTTGGTGACTCCTTGCCACCAGAAGTGGACCGTTTCGTGCCCAGGAGCATGCGAAAGATTGACGTCCGAAATGCGTGCAGCTGGCAAGTTGTTGAGTCATCGGCTTTGTCGAAACATATGTTTCCCAATAGATTTACTTGCACTCCCCAGGCTGTCCCCAAGAACATGGAAAGTAGCAACAAAAACACATGCAGTGATCAGTTGTTATTTGGTGTCTACATAACCTGCCATTGAATCCGTACCTGAGATTCATCGCATGTGAAATGTTCAAGTTGGAGTCCTTTTTGATGTCATTTCATGTTCCAAAAATTCACAAAATAAACACAACGGCTGACGGCTGATTCTCCATGCTCACCCAAAAGGGAGTCTGAATTGAGTAAGCTTCGCAAAGAACTCTCCACGGCCAAGACCTCAGTCCAACAGCTTTCAGATTGGAAGATGGCAGGTGAAGCGCATCAGTGGATGAGATCCACACGAAAAGATTACCAAACCCCAATCACTTTCTTCATAAATCTTCCACAACTCCATCTTTGTACGAAGCTTTTGCCTTTTCTTTGGGCTTAGGTCCTTGAGACCTTTAATGATACCAAAGAAGAGGATGAAAAGGTGCGAGAGTGAAACTGAAAGTCTCACCGGTAGGGATGACATGTAGCTCTTAATTGGGTCCTAAAGATCCCCAGAAGCAGGTAGACAAAACCTGAAGATGTGTCGACGGTGAAGATGAAGAATTCACAATTGCTTTTTTGAAGAAAACAAGCAATTTTTCTAACATCAAAAAGCTGAAGCTTGAGAGATGAAGACTTTGCTTGAGCGTGTGGAAATTTCCCTCTCCTGTTTGACAGTTAAAAGTTGAGCTGGACGAGAACAGCCGTCAACTGAAACAGGTGGGTCAGAGGATGTGAAGATAACATTGTTTCCATGTTTGATTCTGGTGATTCGAGTGATTCTACAATGATTTCTTGAATGTTGAAGATGTTGATCAAAAGGAAAAAAAGAGATGACAGGAAGACAGTTGAAATTCCACTTGTTGCTTTCACCCACCGAGAGTCCACTTGTGACCGGCTGAGCCCACCCGTGAAATCCACCGGTATTTTTTGCTCAAGTCCGCCGGACCCATCCACAGTTTCAATCTGGAGATTGGCAACAAAGTCAAACCAAGGTTTTACAAAACCATAAACAAAACCCATCAGATATTTTCAAAAAAAAACACTTTTAGAAACAATCCTAAGTGTCAATGCTTCACAGCATTTTTCAAAAAGAATCACCCACACAGGGGTTGTTTGTCAGCCATGGCAGAGCTTAGTCTCCAAGCCGAGGCTGCCAAGCACTTAAGTCATGCAGTTCAGGCTCCGGCATCAAGCCATTTGGAGGACCCATTTTTTTCTGCCGTTTTTCGGTAGGTGTTTGGAAACAGTGAAGACAGGGATGAGAGAAGATATTTGAAGACTTCCCAATTTTTTGACAATACATAAAGGCAGCTGCAGGATTTTTTGATGATGAATTCATATCGCATTAGCTGTTTGAGAAAACTGAAAGACTGTAGTGTTTGATCAAAATATGCGGCGGTTTTGGGATTTTTGATGATATTTCTGGTATTTCTAGTGGAAGCTTTGTACGTTGGGACTTTGGAAAAAAAAAGAACTGAAGTTGAAGCACTTGAAATGATGGTAGCCCCAAAACCTCCAGGATCTCCTCGGCAAAGCCATTGCCCTTGTTGAAAGGGCTGATGAGTTGAGCGGTCCCACACGACCAAGAAGATCCTTGGGATGAAACAGAAATCCAAATCGACAACGTTGAGATATTGCTGAAGCAAATGTGATCAAACTCTGACGCGGGAGATTGTCAGATTGTCATTTCTTGAGTATACAGAAACAATTGTGTCACTATGGTGGTGGTTTCAAAGATTTTATATGTTGACCCTCATCATCCCATTCTACGCAACTCTTTTTTACTTGGCTGCTTCATTCGACCACCACCCGTGACGTGACTAAATGGCACTTGCCTTGGGCATTGAGCTAAGGTTTAGAATCGATGCTTCTGCGTGGTTTCCACGCGTTAGCTTCTTATGTTTTACGTGATGGAGGGGCCAAAGCTCTGCAACGGGCAGAGCATCACTTCAACGCTGCGATGCAACTCGCTGTTAGTTTTATTTGGGATAGAAAGATAGGTCCTAGGTGCTCGAAAAGGGGAGTTCAACTCCAATTTTTTTCTGCTCTTCTCTTGAATCACCTAGAAATTTGCATGGATTTTGGGACACCTGCGATTTCAGGTCAAGTTTTGTGAACATGAGAAGGTATAACTGGTGAACAGTCACCACCTGTAGGGGTATCCCGGGATCCCTCATCACTTTTCCGTTTGTTGGGGTTCATCCACAGATGGAAAGTGAACACCAAGTCACAAAGTCTGAACAAATTGAGTGCCCGAGGAATGATAGCTCATCATCGCCTCGTGCTCATTTTGGCAAAGCGGTGCTCAGTGCACATCGCGGGGAGTACCAAACAGCCTTGCAATCTTTTCGTGAGGCGCAACACCAAAATGTTCCTTCATTTTGTGAAAAAAACATGAATCTCTAACTCTGACGTTTTTAAATGGGTTGCTGTTTATGATGTGGTGTCCTTTTCACCCATCTCTGAAAAAACGGATCATATCTGCAAATATCCAGCCGTGAAAGCAGAATGCCAACAACTTTCAAAACAAAAAGGATCAAGCTTAGAATTCTTGCCAAGTCAGAAGGAAGTCCTGACTCTGCAGTTTTCTGCTTTGAAATCATCAGTGGCAGGTGTTGATGCGTGCAGCCCCGCACAAACCCACAGATGGCGTGCCATGGCTTATCCAGTTGCCACTGGTTGTCCAACAATCGCACGACACCATTTGAGAGGATTTTGGAAAGCATTGTAAAGTCGGAGCTTTTGACTTGACTTCCATAAAGACTTTGAAAAATAAATATGTTGCAACTTGTGGTGTTCTTTTGTTGCGTTTTTAACGCAGCTCAGCAATCCGTGTCGTTTCAACAAAAATGCTTAGCATTTCTTCCCTGTGAAATGCTGAGGTTCAAGTCATTGCTTTACGACATTTACGTTTTGCATTGGCTTCAACCTTTGCAGGCAGGGACTCCGGACACGACTTTGAAGTAGCACTTGTTGCAGGAATTGGAAATTGGATCTAAGTTTACATGTCATTTAAACAAACAAATATATATATATATAATTATATACATTTATTTACAATATATATATATATGCATATATTTGCTTAACAAATCGCGGATTCTTGTTAAAGTATTTTCAACATCTTTTTCCTACCAGGCCTTGGTAGAATGGACAAGGCTCAGAAGGCCCTCCTGGGCGTGGTGGATCTGCAAGCAGATCCCGAAGCGCTTTGCGCCTTGTCCTATCTCGCAACACGTGAGTCGGACAGCAAAGAAGCGCGAGCCAAAGCCAGACAATACACGCTTCAAGCTATGTACCTTGGTATGAAAAAAAACATTTACAGAAACAGAGGGTAAACTTAGGATGTTAGGTAGTGATTTTCATAATTGATTGTTTATGTTCACAAATATTTTGGATGGATGAATCAATGATCCACTTTGACTCGTATGTTTGAGATGGGTTGAAACCACCACATAAAAAAACTGAAGTTAGGCCATCAGGTTGAGTAGAAGCAGAATTTAAGGTGGTCGGGAACAGTGGTTGACTTGGGTTTTGCTTTGCCACTGTTCCCATTTGATGGAAAAAGCACCCATCATATGTGTTGCTCAGGAAGGCAAATGCAAAGCATCCTGTCGTGCTCCTACAGGTGTTGCGGGGGGACACTGGCTTGCCGCCAAAGGCTTTTCAACTCCTTCACAAGAATTGAGAAGGAGGGCATGAAATATTGAAAAAAAATCGCGGAACAAGTAGCCAGAGCTTGCTTTGCTTTCTTTCACGATTGTTGTGTTCCATGTGCTTTTATTCCGCTCCCTAGATTTTCGAGGCGCTGTTTCAAAGCTTCACCTTGTGCCCGTTAGATGCCAAAATGGAGGCGGCGGACAATGCCTTCAAGATGGAGAAGCAGAATCAAACCAGCGAGTTCGCGCTGACCAATAGTTTTCTTGAAGAGGCCACTTGCCAAACGACTAACAAACCCAAGCTTTCAAAAAAAAAACTACTGTCTTGTTGATCAAAATACTTTTGAATTTATGCTATTCAGGCTGTTGTTCTCTTGATGTATGTAAGCAACATGCTTTGGCATGGTCTTTTTTATATGGTACAGGTAGAGTATATACTATATCCATGTTTTTGAAATAGATCATTGCTCGAAGGCAGCTGAAGGTGCGTGCTCCAAAGAAGTGCGCGCTGAGCTGCACTACCAACGAGGTAGAATCGCACATCGAAAAGGAGTTCTCCGGGAGAGACATGAAGAAATGGGATGATAGTGGATGTATTTGACAGAGGTTTTTTTGGCAAAACTTTCAAGATTTTGAACTTGTGAGGTTGGAGGTTTTTTTGTTCATCTCAACATGTTTTTAAAAGAGTTATGTTGGTTATTTGTAACAACCAGAACTTTGACTTGCTCCAGGAGATTTCCCTCAAGCAATGAGGGAGTACAAGCAATCTGTGGATTTAATGCCACAACATCATGCTGCAGTTTACACCTTGGCACAGTGCTTGGTTCAGAGAAAACAATTCTCTCCGGCCATCAAATATCTGGAGAATTCCCCGAAACATATGCAGGAAGAGCCAGAGGCGAGGCAGTTGAAGCAATGACGCACTGATGTGACAAAGAATCTTTTAACTGAGTGGTACAAGTCTTTTAACAGGACTCCATCCCTTTGAAAGACATGTTTCCAACTCCCATTTTGTCCCACAAGAGTTTCAATCAGGTTACTACTTTGGCAAATTCATAGGGTTATATCCTGTTACGTTTGGGTAGTGCCTGCATTTTGTGCCATGTTTGGCAAGTGGCACAGGTGCTGAAGCTTCTGATCACCGCGTACTTTGCCAAAAACGATTCTGAAATGGACCAAAAGGCGGGTCAGCAACTTCACCTTCCTTAGTCCGAGAGAAAAACAAATCGATAAAAACGGTTTGTTTGTTTCAGCTTTTTCTATAGCTCTAGAATTCTCAACTTTTTCTGCAGTCGCAGTCGGCCTTTTGGAGGCTCGTGAAGCATCAGAACGATTGGTGAAGTTGGCACCTGAAGATGTGGAAGCCTGGATCATGAAAGCAGAAGCCTACACCCGAGGAAAACCCAAGGAGCACCGAAAAGATTTGGCAAAAAGTGGATATTTTTGTTGGAAACTTCACTGGTTTTCTTGGAAGCTGAACTTGATTAAACGATCAGACAAGAAAAGAAACACTTGTCAGATGACTATTTGGAACTTGGCGAAAGATCGATGAAATAGATACACCTTGTATGCCATTTGTGTATCAGAGAGACCTTTGGGTACCATTTCTGTGCCTTTGATACCCAGTTACATCATACAAATTGGGACCCTTTGATTTCCAGGATGCTGTCAGCAGCTACGAGAAAGTGGCTAAGCTCCTAGAAATACCGGAGAATCGGCCGAAAGCAACACCAGAGATGTGGAACAACATGGGAACCATTTTCAGCACCTTTGGCACCTCATCTTGATTTGGGTGGTTTGTTGAGTTCTAGGTTTCTGGAAGTTGTTTTATCAGTTGTCAACTATGAGTTGGCCAGTATTTGCGGGGAAGCCTTGCAAAAATTCGTATGGCAGCCAATGAGGTGACCCTGCAATGGCTCAAAGTTCCTATGAACAGGGCCTTGAGCTTGTTGAGCAGCAAATCATCCACTGCACCAATGGCCATCAGAAAAAGGACGCAAGGGTCAGACAGTTTGGTCTTGTTACCAGTTCTTGGTGCATTCTCATAGAAAATGATGAGATAGCTGATAGTCTCCTGTTGACTTTAACTGTGAAAATGCTTCACAGTTGTAGATGTCGTAGCCCAAAAAAAAGCACCAAAAAAGGTGAAAATTTCTGCAGGAATTGGAGATCTCTCAAATCTGCCTGAAGTTCAACCGGGCCTGGCTGGCTGAAAGTCATCCCACGGGACCGGAGATTGCTGAGGCAATGTCTGAGTACATCTCAATGCAGGAGGACTGCTGTGATTCCAAACCTTTTGGTGAAAAATAACATTTGAAATGTTTTTGATGGATTTGTTTTGGAAGAAACAAGCACCTGGGCCCCGCCTGAAATCGAATATATCCGTTGAAAATTGATGGTTGGAAGATGGAATTTCCTGTTAGAATTGTGCCTTTTCAGGGGAAATGTTAATTTTCAGGGGTGTAATATATAATGAATTTGATTACGACTTTTTGGAAGTTGTGGAATGACAATTGACTTTGGAAGTAGACTATATGACCTAGCATGATCCACAAATATTTGTAAAATGGTCGGGCGGCTTACACACTCATCCATTGAAAGACTTGGTGTATTTTGTCAAGATGCAAAACCCTTTCACGATGTAACAACTATCAAACGGCACAAGGGTGGCCCCCGTATTGGTGATGTTCATACTTTTTCCGACTTTTCGTCAGGACCATCCATGGTTTGCAGATGCAATTCTCCGTGTGGGAAAGCAGTGGCAAAGTCTGGGCCGGACGCATCAAGCCTTGCAATCCTATCGATGGGCCATGAGCGAATCTCCATTCCAGGCATGTTTCAATGACAAAGACACAGGAGACAGGAAATTCAAGTAGTTGCAAGTCTTTGAAAAATATTCAATGCGATACGTTTGTCTTATAAACCATTGTATTACCTCATTACGAGTTACATTGTTTTTTTGCTGTGTATTCCAGCAGCAAATGTGATCTCTTAAATATCAGCAAGTCATCTTAAGGACCAAGATTTATCCAAACAGGGCCGGTTGTTTGATGAGAACGACGTGAAGCAGAATCTGATTGACTTCAGGGGGCATACGCATCCGTGTTTCGTCAGGCCAGACTGTACAGTGCCGAAGCTTTGCAAGAAGCAGGACTTCAGTCTGAGGGCTTTGCTGGCACTCTGAAGTGTCGTAAGATTTTGTTGAAATCAACGGCCATATTTGATTGGTCATAAAGCAGCTTAAATTATGTCAGGAGATTGTCAAAGATTTGTCATTAGATTGCCATCACAAATTGCCATTACAAACCAGATTTTTTTTCGTCTCCTGTCTCCTGCGCTAGGAGACTACGCGAATGCCGTGAAGTGGGGAGAGCGAGCTTTGGAGGCTGCAGGTGCATGAGCTAGGAGTGCAAAAAACGTCCGAAAATCCGTGATTTTGTGTATTTTGTGTGCTTTTTTTTCAAACGGAATGTTTAATTCTGGTATTTTTGACATCATGTTGTATCAGTATCAGATCATGACACATTGAGTGCCACAGAAAAACTCAGGGATTTCATTTTTTGTGCCCTGGCAAAGGTGAAAGAGAGGAACACTATGCCTTGGTTTACCTCGCCAATTTGTACTTCGAAGCTGCCTCACATTACAAGACCCTTCCTGCCGCCAAGGACCCAATCTCTCAGCCTCATTTTGTTTGTCCACATGCCGTCCATGCTTCAAAGTTTTACCATGAATGCTCAAAGAACCTGCAGATCAATGGTATTTGTCTAGCTTATTTGACTTTACATGAAACACGTTTTGAACATGGTATAAGTTGCAAGGGGACTGTGCTATTCAATGCCACTAGGATGAAAACATTTGGTGGAATCCTGTAGCTTTCAATCTTTTGGTTAGATTATTTTGCCAAGACCTTCCTTTGTAGAACTGTTTTTTTCTGTTTTTTTCTACTGGATTGGAAACCGTGCGAATGCAGTGGGGAGTCGATGATGTTAACACACGCTCGATGCTACGCAATGCACAAGCTTCCAATGACTTATGCAAAGCCACAGTCAAAATGAGCCAAAACAACCCCAAGGTGGAAAAGTTTAAAAGGTCTATGAAAAAATCAATCCTGCTTGCAACCCCTGCAAGGTCGTGAACAAGCAGAATTCCATGAAAGATATCAGTATTTTTGCAGAGTTTCGTTTCAGCCCACTGGAATAGCGCAGATTTCCCACTGACGCAACACAATCTCCGGGTTGTTTTTGCTCGTATGCGAAAAATTGCTTTATTTGTCAAGATTTTGTCATAGCTCTCCAGCCATGCATGACGTTTTGGTGGCAGGACAACTATCTCCGCATGGCCATGGAACGTTATGTCAAGGCTCTCAGCAAAGACAGTGATTGTCATGCTGCGGCCATGGGTGTCGGTATGGTTTTTGCGCGACGTGGCAAGCCAGAGATTGTCCCTTGGCACGACGGAACAGTGTGGACTTTAAGAAAGATGCTCTTTTCATGACTCTTTGACTCTTTGAGAACATGATAAGATCACTTGGAGATGCCATTTTGAAATGCTGTTTCTCTTCATATCTAAGGCACGGAAAGCTTTTCAATGTGTGAGAGATCACAGGGCCATGGATGACAACCCTTCCCTCTACTTGAATTTGGCTCACACCTACATCCAGACTCATGGAGTACGTCGCAAGAAGCTAGGCGATGGTGAGGATGCAGAAAGTGAACCTGAGACAGAAGAACGGATCGCCAACACTCGGAAAGCGATTTCTTTGTACCAAAAGGCCAAAGACTTGGAACCAGATGATGTTTCAGTGTCCAAGCTGAGATGAAAGATGATGAAATTAAACATGAGTTGTTGAAAGGGAAGGTCAGAGAATGGAGGCAAATGACAACTCATCGGACATGCTTTTCAAACAAGTAAAGTAAAGGTGTATTATCCATTGTGTAATCCATACATACAAGATTAGTACTTACACTTGGACATATAAACTTACAGTTGTGTAATGTTATGTATCTAAATAACTCATAGGAACAGCGACTCCATTCATGGAGGTATGTCAAAGCCACAGAAGTTTCTGAAGTCCAAAGTTGACAAGTGTAGATTTTACATCACAAAGTTCCATCAATGCTTTCAAATGCTTCAAATATTGATTGCTTGTAGATTGTAGACACAAGGATTTTTGGACACCTAGGTGAACCTACATATTGCCAAAGCCTTAAATGATTTGAAAGACTACGAGCAAGCGGACGCTATCCTTGGTGAAGCGGCCCATAGTTGGCCATTTGACTTGCTCGTCAAGATCAATCAGGTCGGCATGTTGCAAAACACTGTTGCATTCTTGTCCATTCAAAACATGAAAACATGATGTGAGCGAGTCATAATGTTTTGTGGTTTTCAGTGCTCAGGCAAAGAATTGGGAAGACTGGGCGAAGCATACCATGCGCCACTACAAGGGAATGCGCGCCGTTCAAAAGGTTGGCTCTTTGGAAAAGATCCAAGATGCCAGAGATGCTTTGCAGAGTTTCAGATGGCTTTGCCAAACGGAAAGCCAGTCAATATCAGACATCATTGAACTTTGCCCAAGTTGCTTCTAAAGCTTCACACAACTTTGGGCACATGGTCAAGTTTATGCTTTTGTTATACACTTTGGACGAAAAATGCAGTCGCAATCAGCATCGTGGAAGACCTTCCAACACTGCCTGTGTTGGACTTTGCAAACATGTGACTAGATGTAACTAAATTGTGTAAAATTCTCATATCAGCAGTTCAGTCAGGTGGTAAATAGCATCTAATCATCACCAAAAATCAACCCGGAAATCTAAGGATCACTTGGCATCCTCCCAAGCGACTTGGAAATTTGTGTCCAACGTTTGGTCAGGGATGTCCGATCGAGATCGTGGAGTCTTGGCTCGTCGGAGTGGACAACCTGAAGAATTGAAGGCTTTCTTGTCGAACACGAAGGAACATGTCCTGTGCCTTGGAAAGAAATGATTTCATGGCCATTTGTACTTAAAGTTTTTAAACGACAATTTTTTAAGAAAGATTTGGATTGATTAAATCAAAATCTTGTGTATTTTTTGGCAAGAGTAGAGCTTGTGTCTTAGAAAGCTTGGATTCACTTTCCACTTGTTTTTCGTGTCCTTGAACTGCTCAAGGTATTTGGGAGAGTGGATCGAAAAAGTGAAGGAAAGAGCCAATGAGTTGAGTCAGCAAATCCGTCACAATGACCTCCAATTGCAAAAGCTGAGTGAAGAAAAGCAGGAGGCACTGGAGCATTTCAGTTGTTGGTACTGTTTTGACAAATTTGTGTGTGTGTGTGTTTGTGTGCCACTTCTTGTTGTTTTGACATGAACCACACAAGACATCTGTGTTTGCAGATTCATATCAAGTTTTGGCACGATGGCAAGGAGGGAATACAAGTATCAGTATAGGCTACAGTATTGGTACTACCATTCCTGCTACGGGTTTTGTTTGTCTCAGCACAAACAACTACTGCGAAGCCCATGGCCTTTAGAATCTAATTTGCCTTCAGGGATATCAGAAAGAGAGAAGGGAGGCTTTCCAGGCTCGTTGGGAACATCTTGACATTGTTTCCTAACGGACTGTAACAGACATGCAGTATTGTTTACAGCTTCAAAAGTTGCTATTCTGAGTATTGGATATCGGGTATTATGTGCAAGACTCAAATTTGACATGAAAAAAAAGTCTTGTATAAACTTTTTTGGAGATTTTTTTGGAGAAACAGTTGTGGTGGCAACACCGAATCTTGGATCATACGTGATGGGCCGCTAAGGCAAGCGATCTTCACGCGGAACGAAACTTAGAAGCTGAAGATCAAGCGCTTCGTTTGATGGCTCGGCATCCCAAAATTCGCTGAATGTGAAAGTTGAGTGAATTTGTACCTCACTTTTCTTTAGGTGACAAAGCATTTTGCAACACCATCAACGCCAAGAAAATGCATAAGGGAGAATATGCTGGTGATTTTTCAGAAGTTGCAACTGTCCAGTGACTGGCATATACAGTCACCTGATGTTCACCTGGAAGAAAAAATCAGATCTGCAGATCAGACTTGATTCTTTGAGGAGAGTGGAAGGCAGATCAGACTTGGCCGCAACTTGGAAGCTGTGAAAGACAAAGCTGCCTCCAAGAGCAGCAACAAGAAGAGGAAGACAGAGGACGAAGTGACGAAGTGAATTGCAACTCACACAATTCCAAGATTATTTGGATTTTTGGTGCTTTGAAGGATTGCCGAGCTATCATATAGTTGCTGGAAAGAGATTATCAAGAGTCAAGTTGGATCATATAAATATATATATATATACACATTTTTATTAATATGTTGTGAGTGAAAGGATGTGGCTAAAAAAAGGCAATGACCATTACGAGTACTTGGAACTTGGAATGTTCCTGTTGCCAATCCACAGAGACAGTGTGGAATTTCAAGATCTTTCTGATGGTGAAATTGCGCAAGATACCTTCATGTCATACTAGAAGGTAGGACAACAGCTTAAAGACTTACACAAAAAACACAATGGTAGCAGGGCTGAGAGCAGAAGAGACGGGGTGACATTCCCTTAAAACGGGACCAATGATTTTCCGGAAGCCTTTGAAATAATCAGTTTAATTCAGGAGAAACAAGAAGCTGCTGCAGAGCTCGATGAAAGCATGGAGGTTGTGGAAGGTGGAGAGGACTGAAGGGGCTCTAGCTGTAGTGCATGTCCGCTGCATTCCAATACTCAATACTCAACTGCCTTGAAGTGTTGCCGCAGGACATTGGCGCTAATCCCATCTCAGGCATCTTTGACGATGAAGAAGTTGTGGTGCCTAGAGAGAAAGAAAGGAAAGAGAAAAAGAAGAAAGACAAAAAGGACAAGAAAGACAAAAAGGACATTTACTGCTTGCAGTGTTTGCTTGTTTTGCATTCTGTTTGTATACGATTTTCATGCCAACTCCTCAAAGCCTTTTGTGATTGCGTATGAAATGATGAAATGGAAGCATTGGGTGGTTTTGCTTGCTTTTGAAGGACAAGAAAGACAAGAAGGACAAAAAAGACAAAAAAGAAAAGAAGAGACGAAGGGAAGAAGATCAAGACTGATCTGACCTCGATGGAAAATGTTTCAAAGCAGTGTGCCTGTCAAAAAAAGAGATTGATCTGACCTCGATGGAAAATGTTTCAAAGCAGTGTGCCTGTCAAAAAAAGAAGCGTTTGCATGTCGATTTTTGTTTAGACTTGAAGACCTTGAAGGCCTGAACTCCAACCAAATCGAAACACTTTGATTCCATAGAGCTCTCGACCTTCTGATTTACCATTTTTCCCGGAGAGTCTCTCCATGTGTCCAGTTGACGAAAGAAAGAGATGAATTGTTGGCTGCTGGGGCCTTGGTGAAACATGCTTGACATGTTGACATGCAGATGCTGCAAACAAAGTTGTGGGACATTTTCTCTCAGCTTTTGAGGCTCAACTGGAACGGGAGCAACAAGCCCAGAAGGCACAAAAGATACAAACTTCATCAAACTTACATTCAAAGTTTGGACTTTTTGGGAGATTTTTGCATTTTGGTCTCTTTTTTTTCTGCAACCAAATGGTTCTCTTTTGTTCGTTGATTTTGATGCTCTTATTGTCCAGGTGCAGCAGGAGCTGGCTGAGTTGGAGCAGCAAATCCAGGAAGCAGTTCCATGCACTTCCAAACAGAAAACTGATTTCCTGTCATTTGTATTGCTTTGGTGTCTTTGGCAGGTGTCTTCCGATGTTTTTGTCCATGATGCGTAATTTTGATTTTGGAGCAAAACCCGTGTAAGATTTGAAAGTTTGCGTTGTCTTCCTGGGTTGAGTGAGATCTGAGTGTTGTGTGCAGATGGTTACATTTCATAAGTAGAATGAACGAGGTCAGCGATGGAAATCTGTTGTAACGTTTTCAGCCCATGTCCAGCATAGGACGCTCTCGCTCACAATGCTCGGGATCCAAATGAGATTGTAATTGGCACACCTCGCCTGCAGATGGCACTAGATTTTTTTTCCAACATATTTGTGTTCTTTGCCAATGGCAACTGAGGCAAAGCTTCAAGAAGAACTGCCTTTTGTCAGGGCAGAGTTGGACAGTCGATCTCTAAGATTGGAGCCATCCGCCTTTTTTTGCTCCTCATGGCTCCTGTGGTTTGGCTGAACTTGGATGCATGTTCCACGAAGGCAAGATGCGGGACAAGGAGGAGGCCAAGAAGCTCACAGAGAAGGCACACGGAAGGGAAGCTTGACGGATCTAAAAATCTAAAATGTGTTCGCAGTTGTAGACCAATCCATCACAAATGAACATGATGAACTGACCATTTGACAATTTGACCATCCAACATTTTCCTCCTGACTTTTCCTTGAAACATCTCTCTGTCGAAACGTCAGAATCTCTCACACCACCAGGCCCACGAGCTGGTGGAGTCACTTTGAAGGTCAGGAGTTGAACCAGTGATTTTGGGGAACCGAGTTTCCAGGAGGTTTGTGGTTTGTTGACTGTGTGTTGTCAACATTCAATTTTGTACAATTTTTGAGGTTGGTGCATGTTGTTCCATGCACTTGACTTCGTTTGATAAGAAGATTCCCTTCGAGCTACTTTCATACCTTGGATGATCATTTCATCAAAGAGGCCAATTTCCAACCACCAACGGGAGTGCCAAGTTCATCAATTGTATACAGGCAATGTTAACAAAAACCTGCAGCTTCAAGGTGCCAAGATGTCCAGAACGAGACGTCGGACCTCCGAGAAAAGCTTGGAGGTCGACCGCGGTCAGTCTCACAGATCTCAGCATTTTAGAGATGTTGAGATTGAGGAGTGTTTTCCTCCTCGAACCAAAAAAATGGTGACCAAATTTGGTGAAACGTCAGGTTTGCATATTTCTACCGTCTCTACTTCTTGCTTAGTGGACTTCTCATGCCTTCTGAATATGTTTGCCAGTCGACTTTGATGAAGTTGTGAAACCAAAAAGCTTCAAAATCGTTGCTAAGCCACTTATTGCATAATTTTAACCGGCTGCTTTGGGACATTCTGATTTTTGGATCGAGCAGAATTTTAGATGACCTATGGAAAGATTCAGCATCAAACATTTCACTAACAAGTGCAGATAAGCAACTGATAATCCGCTGATTGATGAGCCATGAATACCTTTTCCGTGCAGTATGATTACTGCCGAGAGTATAATGTTTGCGACTGTCATGAAACAGAGGGGACCAGTGCCTTGAATTCATCAAAAGTGCATTGCGGGGAAGTTCAAACATGGCGAACATAGCTCAGGCACAAGGGGGGGGTGCCCGGGCCATTTGCTGCGGTTCGGGAGACAGCTTGCATGATTGTGCAGTGTCAATGGCAGCAAAATCTTGGAAAACAGGTGGTTCCCAGCATTTTGATAATCCTTGTTATATAGTATATAGTTGAATTCTTCTTTGGAAGCAGGAGATGCATGAATGCTGGAGACTAGCATGCCAGGAGAAGTCTTCAGTGTCACTTTGGTACTTCGCCCAAAGGTTCCTGCTTGGCGATCCCAAAGCCATCGACACATGCAGATTCAGGCTGCAGATGTTTCGTGCCAAGCCTTCCGATCGAAACACATTTTTTTTGCACGGAAGAGTCTCAGAGAGCCACAGAACATAGAACCTGCTCTAACATCATTTCATCCATAGGTTCTGTTGCCGTGCAATTCCCCATTGATCCAAGAACAAGAACAGTAACTTGAAACTTGGGTTTGATTTCCAATGGAGCCATGGACATGTAGTTATGTAGTTACTCAATTAAGCTCCAGAGATTCCCTCATTGCATTAGAAAGCGAAGCTAAGTTGGATCAGAATCATAATCATTACAAGAAGTGAAAAACAGAGGAGGCCAGCACCAAGTTGAAGTTGTCTCCTGCACATCTGATCATCCCATCCAAACTTTGTCAGGATAGCTTTCGACCGATCCAATCTTCCACGGTTTCAACGTTAGGACTGTGATCGAAACTTGCACAGCCGTGAGCCAAATTGCTGGACTAGTGTTACCTGGATCCATTCAATCTTTGATTTCAAAATCGCAGACTTGGATTTTTGAATGGCAGATATATGTAAATATATAATATCAAGTTTAATTTCAACTTTTCATTGCACCTCCGTGACTGTGTTGCATGTATTCCTTAATTTGAAAAACGCTAGGACTTACACCTCGAGTGTGGGTTTCTGTGCCTTGGCTCCATCAAGTACTCCCAGGGCAGGTGTTGATCATGAATCATGCATGTTGCAGGTCGGCTGCCTTCCTGTAATACGCTGGAAGGCCAAAGAGAAGGCATGAACTTCAGAGTTTTTTAATATTTTTTATGCGTCTATGGAAGTAAATCCTGTCTTCACATGTCAATAGGAGACAAGAAATGGACCAATCATCTCCTGCCAGGCCGCATCCGTTTGGTTGCGCAAAGCCGCAGTCAACTCTTCAGGCCATCAGATCTGAGAGGAAGACTTCAAGCAACGTCAAGAAGTTCGGTGAAAGTGTTGTTCATCCATTTTGTACATTGAAAAATTTCAAGTTTCCACAAAACAGGTCTGACTGTGCAAGATTTCACCATGAATCACGAGTATGTGGAGTCAAAGTGTGCACCGGATGTATTTTGATTCTCGATGGTTTCGGATGCCCATGACATTCAACACACACTTGCAGTTGTTTTACATGAAGGGCAACCTTAAATACAGTATTTTCATTTCTGTTTTGTAGTCCACTTTTACTTCATTTTCCTCCACATTTGCCATTCATTGGTTTCCCGCCCTTTTCCCCAAAAATGTTCACCATCCATCTCGACGAAACAACCCAACCAACCAAGGCAATATGTCGGATCTATACAACTTGGATGGTCATCGTCCTTTTGTATACCAAGTTGGAAACTCCAAAAGTCCTTCATGGCGACGCTTAGCAGAGGAATGCCACTTTTCGTGTCACGAGGAGTGGAGTTTGTTTCGGGAAGCGGTTTGATGGAGATGTTGCGGAGATGTGGAACATGTGGCGGATTGTCCATCCTGATTTGTTTCTTTTGTTTTGTGTTTTTTTGTTTTTTTTGGGGGGGGGAGCAAAAATAAAGCAAGATGAGAAGAGACAGAGGGGGTTTGGACATGATTTTTGAATTGAATTGAGTTGGGGTTAATTGAAAGATAAGATGAAATATTAGATCAAATTCAGACAGATATGAGATATTGATAGATATTGGATGGTATTGGTATTTTTCTTGTTATTTTTTTTCTGATCATGTGTGTATTTCTAGTAATTTCTATGTTGTTCCGTTTCTTCCGACTCCATGATGTACCTGTCTGTTTTTGATGTTGAACTTGAATGAATTTGATAAGCTTTGGATCTACCCCCCCAACCAGACTAGTGGCAAATACAGGAGATTGGGATTTTGAAGCTCCAAGACGTTACGGTGGTGACGATTGCAACCTGGGGTGGTAGATCCAAGATAAACATTCAAATTGATTGTGTACAATCCCTAAACCCAACAGCGAGTTTATCCCTGGAAAAATAGGCTGAACGCCAGAAACCCAAAAGGAAAGGATCGTCTTCCAACTACCATTTTTTTAGGGGTAAACTCGCTTTTTTCGTTTTAGGGATCGAGTGCTGAAAAAAATCTTGAAGCTTCAACTTTGGTCCAACGCTTGCAGGAACATGTGGACGAGAAGTCACTTGAGGCAGTTTGGAAAAATTGGAGGGTTTGGAGTCGTTGCTTGAAAACGCAGATGTATGACAGCAGTTGAGATTAGCAATTTTTCAGAAATGTTTGTAATATGTACCCTATGTTTTTTGTTTTCACTTGTTTTTTTTAGCAGTTGGGTTGCATACCTGTACCATCCTAGCTGGTTCTTTTGTGGACCATCGGAGGATTTTTGTTGGGAAGAAAGTCCCACCCAACTCTGCGATGCGATGAAACAGTTTGGTGGCAAAAAAGGTTTGGAGATTGGTGGTTTCAGGGCGATGTTTCGGTTTCAAACAGTAGGTACTGCTGTTGATGGTTCAGAAATCCGGCGTTCACCAGTTAGGTTGGTAGTTGAAATCCCACTATTTCCAGTGTTTTAGCACCATCCCAGGTGGTGATCGCCCGATTTCCGAACAATCAACAGCAGTACTCAGATCAGTGTTTTTGTGTGTTCCCAAGTTCCCTGCAGGATTCAAAGAAGAGCCCATGTCGGTTGAAAGATGAATTGCTGCTTCCTCATGTGCGTCAGCTGGTGGAAGGTGAGAAGAAACGGACACAGGGCAGCAGAACAGTAGCATCCATGTCAATGTGTGAAATATCTACTGTATCTATCTATCCATCCATCCGTCGATCCATCTATGGATCTATCAGTTTCTTTCTTTCTTTCTTTTTTTGTTTGTTTGTCTATTTGTCTATCTACCTGTCTATTTCTCTATCAACCTATCTTATCCATTTTTCTGTCATCCATCTATAGACATAGACATCGGTATTAAACGAATTTTGCGAGATATTCAATGATCTTAACATGACAAGCTGGACAAGGCGATTTCATGTGCAGGTGCTGTGAATGCCACGTTTGTGCAAAGCTTCAGACTTGACAGACTTGACACTCTTTGATGACGTAGGAAAGAAGGCCCGCAGTTCCAAACACAAAGACAGAAAATGTCCATGTTCTTGAAATAGTCATCTCCATGTCATCTCAGTATCTCTTCATTTTATTTTCGTCCACCCACCAAAATTCAGCCCAAGAAATCTGTTAAAAAATCCAAATCCACCAAAAAAGCACACAGAAAAGCACATCGACACTTGACATTTGACCATCTGACAAACCATCAAAAACCATCGACTTGACATCTGACCTACCACGTACCCTGGACTTTCACGTATCCCAAGGAAGAGTTTTTACATCGCTTGGGACTTTCAAGTCGAGCATAGCATCACTACATACTTTGCTTTTTCACCTCCGTATCTTGGAGACAATTTGTTGGTGTGACTGACTTTTTTGGTTGTGATGGGATTCTGGTGATGTTTTTTTTTTTTGGTTCCCGGAGTCGCCGTTTGAAACACTTTTTGTTGTTTTTTTTTGGTTTGATAATAAGCCATACATATGTATATTATATATATTATACGTGTGTGTGTTGGTTTTTTTAAAGAGGACTGGTGACTGGTGTTGTTTGTTGTTGTTTGTTTGTTGCTTGGTTGGTTGTTTGTTAGTTTGTTGGTTGGTTGGTTGGTGTTGGCATCCTGTCGAGTATCGGCTTTGAAATGATCAGCACCGGCAAAGAAAAGGAAAGCGGAAAGGCATCAAACTTTACGAAGGGGTGGGTGAAATCACGTTTTTTTCATACGTGTTCATTGGGGCCTGGGTTTGCTCTTTTAAGGGTCTTTGAAACAGTCGGTGTAAGAGTTGCCGTGACACTGGCAAGGTACAACTATGCCAGCATGCAAGCTTATTTGGATCAACTCGGCCGGTTCTTCGAATCTAAATGTGATGGTATCTTGCTCTGCAAATTTCTGGATTGACGTGATGACTGGTGATTATGAACTAACTATATATTCCTGGGACGGCTCTACAGTGTATTGTATATTTTTGTAAATCGATACTCACTACGACTTACAAACCCAGATGCGACGAATATGTGGAGTTTTCACCTACATCAAATGGTGAAAAACGGCCACTACTTTATTCCCATCCAACAAAACACTCCAATCTTTCATCCAAATATCATCCCAAATATCATGAATTATATGATGTTTTTCCCACAACAGCTCGGTGATTTATACATATTTATGCAATTCATAAGTGATTCACCGTGTTCGATTTTAGGGGCCGAAACCCCAACTTCCGTAGAAACCTTTTTAAAAGCCCCGACAAGTGTCACAACCTCCGAGTTCACGTGTTCCACGTGTTCCACGGACCGAGGTGAAGTCATTCCAAGTTATATGTCTCGAATCGAACGCAATGGAGGAGGTTCTGGTACCTTGAGCCAACGAAATCCGACGAAACCTCCCAAGGTGCAAACCGCTAGCAGCTACCCGCGGTTTTTTCAACCGTGCGGTTTTGGGACGCTGCCGAATGATTAGAAAACCTAAGGAACTGGATTTTTTTTGTTGAAAAATAAACAGACAAACAAAGCCTAAGGGCGGGTTTTGAAGGTACCGTTTTCAGTAGGTTTGTTTTATGTTTAAGGTTTTGGATGGAAAATGATTAAACAAGAAGGTCAAAGGTGATCTAGTTTGTGATTCAAGCGACCAGAAATGGGAAAGTATTGGAAATGTCATGGAAAGTCATATTGGCATCTCTGGTTTCTTTTTTTTGTTGGGTTTACTACCTATTGTTAATGTTTTAGTGTTTTTTTTTGAGATGTAAAGTTAGCAGCGACATGTTGACATGTTGAAACCTGAGAAAAAAATCGCACCAATTTTCCATCACTGGCGACAGGTGAAGGTCACCGTGGAGCATGGTGCGTTTGAGCCTCCAAAAAAGATGTACATTTGGGTCCGAATCCCGGCGGCCTTTCTATCTATGCCGAAAATCAGGTTGGAAAGGTTCCATACCTGGGCAAAGTATTTTTGTTCATGGATGGAAATGGTGATTTCCAAGCATTTTCCAAGTAAAGTTTGAAAAAACAAGTGGATCTTTCAGTAGCGAGAAATCATGGCTATGAATCATAGATTCGTTCTTTTCTTAGTCATAGAGGTGAAATTGATCAACTGCTATTGTTGTGAAACACTAGGGTATGATCAGCAGCGCAGTGGATATATACTGCCATGGTGTGCTGACAATTTATGCATACGACCAGCGGAAATGGCTGCTGTAGCTGAACATGATTTGGAATGATTTGGATATGCACTTTTTAAATCTGTTGAAAGACACGAAGCGAGAGGGTTATGACTCCCGGAGGCATTGGAAGTTGTGAATTGTTGAAAAAAATCACCGGCAGGAAAAAGCTATGACCTGACGATAAATTGTGGATATGATACATATTGTATATTACATATATGGTATAAAATTGATCAACTATTCACATACAATGTCACATACAGTGGACTTTTTTGGCCTTCAGAATTTGTCCATGTCGTTTTCCCGCTTTTTTTTTCAGGAAAGGATGCGAGTATGCTGCAAGTCAGACAAGCAATTGCAGAAGCCCTGGGAATTAAGAAACTTTCGTTAGTGAAGCTGGTAAAACGTTTGGGTTCAGATCGCTTGATGACATCTGTGGGAGATTCAGAACGTTTGAGTCAGAAAAGTGTCTCGGCACCGAAAAAACAGAAACATATGGGGGTGAACCCTAAAATGGTGGGAAAACCCAACAACCATGGGTTTTCCTACTAAAAATGATCATGACTTGGGGTGTGAAATGGGGGTACCACCATTTAAGGAAACACCCATATGAAGCCTCCAACATGGATTCCAACCAGTTGGGAATGCGAGAGTGAAAAATCGAGAGACAATTGCGCCCCCTGCCAGGCCCTTGGGGTGCTGCTAAATGGTATCCTTGAAATGATTTAGACAGGCCTTTTTCAATACAGACCTGTCCAAAATTCTCATGGGTTTTGTCACAGAATGAATATTCTAGGCATTGTCATAGGTCAGCATGAACATGAATCACGGGTTTGCCAAATTTCATCACAATTAGGTGCACATTGAAGGTAAAGGTTGGTCATGGTACTTTTTCAGTTCACCTCGGTGTGGACACCGAGGTCATGTTCTCATGGTAGGCCATGACTTTCCAGATGGCTTTTCAGCACCGACACCCGAAGCTGAAGCTCCGCCAAAAGAGGAAGCATTGTGCCCTGAATGAAGGAGGTCAAGCAATTGTTTATTGGATATATTGATTGGATATGAAAGATCAAACAAATACTGTCTATAGATTTAAAATGCGTGATGTAAGATCCTCAATTTAGAGCATGTGACAGGATGCTTCCACTTTGTTTGAATATACTTAAATGACATCTTGTTTATTCTTTGTCGACGTAAAGCTTCACAGCTTTCGCTCACTTCATGATGATTCACAGCTGCCAACCAAGCGCCAAACAAAAGAATTGAGGCCACTTGCTAAAGGTGATCAAGCGCAACTTCAATGGGAAGCACGTTGTGGAGATAGCGTATACTTCCATCGTCAGCGACTATGCCTTACTAAGGTCTCAGATTCGACTGGATGACTGGATGACTGGGTCCATGCCCCGAAGAAACGTTTCCATGATTTCAAATTCCTTCCTATTATGATGCCATAGCATTTTCCATAAAAGCTTCTTAACGTTATGATGTTCCGTTGGATCTTGTCAAACCAGCCTGGTGGTGCATCGATTTTTTCGCATGGTTTGTGAAATTTGCTGAACTCGTGGTCCGCAGGAAGGACGACGGGTGGACTTGCTGACTGTCTCAGAAGATTGTGGAGATCCAAAGCAAGCTGAAACACCACCAGAAGGTCACATGATTTCATTCTGACAAATTGCTTTGGAGCAGACAAGTAGTTTGAATCTAGATTTTATATAGCAGTGTATATGTGTAACATCTTTGTTTCACTCCAGGGGGTTTCCGCAAGATTGTTTTTGTACATCTTGATCTAGGTCTTCATAGCATGGATTCTCAGTGGAGATTTCGAAGTCATGTACTGATGATGCTGGTTGTGTTTTTGCAAAGCCAATGTCTTTGCATCATCCATCATCCCAATCAAGAGGTTTTTGCACGTTGATCACTATCAAATTGCGAGCATGAAACTCGAGTTTGACAGCAAAAATGGATGATAATCTTGGCCTCAAAATGCTCCAAAAAACTGTCCCATTTTTTTTCATTCGTTTCTTCTTTTGATGTTTCTTTGAGATATCCGTCCATTTCCAACTCAACAGATTCACACCTCCAAATAAAAAAAACTCTCTGTCCACGTCAGGCTTTCGTACTTGTTCTGTTGCAGTGGATGGGGAGACTCCTGCTCGATACATGTCTCGGCCCATTGTTTTTGTGTCTGCAAGGGTCCACCCGGGAGAAACACCAGGCGGGGTTGAGTTCAGCCAGCTGAAATATGGCTAAATTTCCACATGATAGGATTTGATTGGAACGAAGATTTCGATTTTTAAGGTAGAAATTATAAATATACTCGACAAGTAAACCAACAAAGGCCGGTGGAAAATCCTCATTTTTCCGGGTAAATACCATGAAAACGGAAGGTTTTCTCCATTGCTATGTTCGTTTACCGGTGACGGTTTCCCAGTGGACATGCCTTTGACCGAATCAATAATCCAACTGAGAATCGTAAATACATAATATATGTTGGGGCCTGCCTGAAGATCCTACTGTAAACCCTGCAAAAGTGGATAAATAGTCTATATTCTTTTTTTTAAAGATATTATGTTTGTTTAACCTTTTAACAAGCGAATCCACTGTTACAACGTTTAGGCCGGACAAAAAAAACATATGTATGAAATATGATGACTATATGATAGACATGATATCCAATCAAAGTTCCAAATGTGCTGTCAGAGGTGCACCACTTAGACTTGTGCCTTCGTGAAACCTTCGCCGCATCAACAAACCAGTCGCTGCTTCATGCTGAAAAAACATCCTTTCCTCCAATGCTTGGAGTTCCAGAACATATCTGTAAAGACAAGAGAAAAGACTTGCAGAAGACTCGGATCAGCGAAGTTGAACATGGTTGGCAGATACGAAAATATTGGATGAACTTCATTTCGAGACATTCAATGTATGGCAAAAATGTACCTACATTTATACCAACAAAATTAGCCACATTGTAGGGTAAATGTATACCATACACATTGGAGTGTTTGGGATTGGTTGAAAAGAGAGTTTCCATCGTTGCAACAACCACCTGATGTCGCAGCAGCTCAGCTGCGCCGGTTGCATCAAAATGCATGAATTTGTGGCACAGCACGTCCCGGGAGGTCAATTCGCCTTTCTGGGTTTCTTGCGTTTTCTCATCAGTGATGATCCACGGGCCACGCTGATGCGACAGCAATTTGTCTTCAAGATGGTGCCAATGCTCAATCCCGATGGAGTTGCCAGGCGGGCAAAACGAAAAACACCAAACAAAAAAGCGCCAGTTTTAAATGACTTTCCAAAGTTGCATGGCCCCAAAATCCATGATGAGTTTTGAGGAGTTTTTGCGAAAAGAATATTGGAAAATGCAGATTCCACATGTGTGTTTATACGGAAACTTCTCATGGCTATTGCTATTGGTTGTGTGGGCATCGCCAGGACATATCATTTCTAGATTTTGGAACAATGGTCCGTTGCAGCTTGCAGCCATGTTGACTGTTTTGTTGGTTCATACAGTCTGGGTAGATCGAGTTTATAGTTTGCTGCTGTTGTTTTGGCAAGTACTTGACGTTAAACCGTCGTATTTCCTCAGAAATGGTGATGGATTTCCCATGTTTAGGTACCCGTACAGAATCAATCAGAATCACAATTATTGTTTAATGAGATTTGTGTATATATTTGTGTTTAAAGTGTATATTTTATATATGTTCATACCATTTGTTGTACCGCTTTCTCATTGCTTGGACAACAAAATGTGCTGGAAAAAATGTTCAGGGGACACACTCGTGCGAACGCCGGGGGTTTGGATCTGAACCGTTGTTATGGTGATGCAAATCCGGGAGACCATGAAGGCACTGAACAACCAAAAAAAAACTGCGGTGGAAAGGTTGTGTGGATGGGTTTCTTGTGGATGATTTGTTAAGTGGTTTTTTTTGTCAAGGATTTTTGTGAGTTTTTTTTGTTTTTGTGAACCTCTAGTAAGTTTAGTTGCGATGATTACCCAGTGTCGGGTCAAATTCAAAATAGTGCTGTAAAGTATTGAATCGAATGTCATACCCTCCAGGGAAGGAGTCCATACCCGCCCCCCAAACGGGAAAAGGAAAATCATCGACGCAAAAGTGATTTTTGATGGGATATATTAGTTCCAAGGAGGGTATAGTCTGAGGGAATAGAAAGAAATTGAAAGACATGGTAGCAAAGTCATATGTGGTCCTAATTTTTATGTTGCCAAAGAGGTGATTCTGTGCTAGCAGCAAGTTGAATGATCATGTTGATTGATCTTCATTCACCTTCATGGTGGGATCTTAAAAAAGGCGGCTTTTATATGGTTTTTTATTAAACAATGAGAAGTCTAAAAGGTCTTACTGCAACAGTAACTAATATTTGGAGCAAATCTGATGTCATAATCCTGGCCGGCAAGTTGCAAGTCTCCAGAGGTGTCTTTTGGGTCTTGGAGTGGTTGAAGCATTGGACGCAACAAGGCAATCGGATACTTTTGGGGAGGCCATTGAGCATGAAGTTTGTACATATAGTAGGGCAAAGTGAACATGTGAAAAATGAAGAATATATAATCATTATCCTGAGATGGCTTTCAGTTAGATCATTGAATTGAAAACAGATGTAACAACTTTGTTACTACCTGGCAATTGCTGCAGATATTCTTATAAAAGAACATTCCTTGTTTCAGTGCCAGGTCAATTACTTTTCTACTTGGACATGCATGCACATGCCCACACGCGTGGCTGTGTGCTGTACGGAAATCGACTTCCATCTCTTATGTCTCAGGCAGGGTCTCTATCTTCCAAAATGGTGTTTTTCGCTGTGAAAAACCCCCGACAGTTGACATACTGTTGATGGACAAAATCCTGCACCACTTGGGATGGTTAAAACCCTATCAATAATGGGATAATCATCATCCTTGGTGGTGCAGGATTTTGTCCATCAACAGTAGCCCCTGAAAAATGGGATGGTTGGAAGATGAGGCCTTCCTTTTGGGAGCAAGCCCCTATTTTTAGGGGCTATGACTGCGAAATTTATGGGGTTCTTGATCTTTCAGATTTTTTTGGAAAAATTGATCCAATCTTCAGCTTTCAGGAAGGATATGGATCCTTATCGCAATAGGAATCCATGGGACTGGTTTATTTACCTACAAATTTACGATACAAACCAACTAAATGTAAGCAAACGTGCCATATATGGATCCTATGGGTATAGAAAATGAACCATGAGGATCCAAATATCGTTTTTTTCGCGGCAAAGAACAAATGAAACTGGACCTTGGTTAGAAAAAATAGAGTCACTGGACCAGTTGACGCTGATGATTTTGCTGTAGGGGATTATACTACCCAGTTTTATATATTTTATAATATATTTGGTGTCCGAATTTGAGAGAACCTGCTCCAATTGAAATTTATGACCATGGAGCACTTATTCAAATTCATGGTGCATAGTGAAATGTCCTGTTCGTTAAAAGGCGGAGTCCTCTATATATGCAGAGACAAGCTTCCTCCATAGTCACCACTAGTTTTGCGCTTGTTTGGCGCTAGACTTTCCTTTTCATGCCTGCCGATTCTATAGTAGATTTCATGTCAAGCTTTTTAAATATGCAGGAGATGTCAGTATGTAACTGTACCATTGACTGAAAGATGGCTCAAACAATTTTCGTTTGTTGTGCGGCAGCACTTTTACTTGGGTAGTACATGAGATGTACATGAGCAGACACATTTTGGAAAATACTGGCCAAAGAATGGCGAAAAAAGGCTTCACTGGCATGAACATTTGTTTGGACAGGGGTTTGCAGATGAAAGCAGTAAGAAGCAGAGTTCCATCTAAACAAGGATTCCACTTTCGGAGAACAGGAATTTTGATATGAACCCGGGATTGAAATAAGCCATTCTAGGGAATCCCTTCATGAACCGTGCTTCACCGTGCCAATTTCACCAATTTCCCCGGCAGGTTTGGAATGTAGCCTTCGCCAAATTCTGCGAGTTGAATGGTTCACATTTCGACTTTCAGGGCTGTGAATTTCCTCCCAGCGCGGAGAAGGCCGGGATCGCGGTACGAAGGATGTTGCCGTTTGGCTCGTTGCTTGCGGCAGTTTGGAACCCTGGAAGTTCTCTTGATAGCTTTGACCATTGAAACCTTCAAATACCTTTGAAAGTTTTCCAATCTGCAAGGAGAAACAAATGCGTCGAACTACTACGGTCTTTTTGGGACGTCGTCGCAAAACTACTAAGAAATACATAAAATACATCTAAATGATCTTGTACCTGGAAAACGAAGTTGCTGTCAATTTCCGTCAAACCCAACTAAAACCAGCCATCCAGCCATCCAGTTGCCTAAAAAAAAGGTTACTTTACCATATGTTTTCCAGGTAGTGCTAATACCCAGAATTCCGATTCCTTCAAAGTTGAGGACACTGAAAGTTGCGGACGCGCCTGTGTGGCAGCACTTTGCGGTCTCAGACACATGGCGTGGAAATTAAATTGGCCAAAAAAAAACGACGTAAGAAAACGCTGTTTGTTTGTTTGCTGGCTCTGAAGAGGCATCATTAATTTTTTGGACGAAACGATTTTTGGGGGAATAAAACTTGATGAAAACAAATGTTGCACAGGTAATTTTCATTGATTTTGACCCAAAAAATAGTGCATGAAATGAAATGTGCGTGAAGTTTGGGTTGGTTTCATATAATGACCCCTGACCTAGGTGTTGAATTGAAAAGAGTTGGACGAAACATTGCATGATAAAGTTAATAAAGGTTGTTAGATGTTGTTTCTGGATCAATTTTATTTCGCAGTCTTGATGGGTATCCCGGATAGCGTTGAAGTTATTGGTGATGTTTATGAATATTTCGTAACAACATAAGACAGGAGTTGTTTGTTGCTTCTAGACCCGGTCGCCATCACACTCCATGCTCCGTTTAAACAAACAACTTACGCAACAAGGTCATGCCTATACGCCTCTTGGCTGCTTGCAAGTGTGTTTTTTTCACCAAACTGTTGCCTTTACACCCTGAAAAGATGAACGGCTGGTTCACCTACAGATAAATCACCCATGAAAAGAAAGGAAAATGATCTGAACCAAACCTCCATGATTATCAAGGTGGTGGTTTCAAATATTTTTATTTTTGCGCCTACCTGAGGAGATGATCCAATTTGACGAATATTTTTCAAATGGGTTGGTTCAACCACCAACTAGTTATGTTTTTCCGGCCGTTAATGGTGACTCAAGGGGTGTATGATATATTTGTAGAGAGTTTGGTCACCACGTGTACATGTGGTATTTTGAACCAACCTGTATTTAAACATGGTAGGTTGGAATGCCATTACAGCATCGGCCGCCAGGCTTGGAGCAAGTGGGAATTTTGGGAATTTTTTCGGTAGAAAGTGGTGATACCGTGATACCCTCCCAAAATTGAAGATGGAACCTGAAAATTGCACTCTTGAATAGGATATTCCTTTTGGAAACCATCCATTTTTTTTCGGTTCCATGTTAATTTTTGGGGAGTGTAGTCATCAAAACGTGAGAGATTCGAAACATTTGAACCATTTTTTCTGAACTTAGGGTGTTTTTTGAGGGACAAAAAAATGATCAACCAAACAATTCAAAAAAAAACCTTCGCATATATATATATATACATAACGCGGCCCGGTTTGCCTTGTTTTGAAAAAAAAGACGTCCCATCAGATTATGAAGATCCGGGGTGAAGTTGATGGACCGACCGTCATCCGGGTCGACGTCACCTTTCCCGTGGGGAGGCTCATCCTGTAGAAGATCCAGCAGGGTTGGATGAGCGCTGCATCCATCCAGGGATGAATGTTCCGTACCTTGGGGCAATCATGGTGGCTGTTTGTGGGCTGTGGAAGGCAGGTAAGTTGTTTTTTCTCCGAAACAAATGGTTTTTTTTGAATGGTGTGGCTTGGATGATGAAACTAACAGTTGCCTGAAAAAATGGTGGTTTCCAATAGGAATCTCCTGGACTCCAGGGGTCGATTTTCAGGGGTTATATATGTTAGTTTCAGGGAGGGTAAAGGAACCCCCATTTGGGATGATGTTGATGTATGTTGATGCGTGAAATACATCTGTTTTGCCATGGTAGAACCTTTATTTATTAGATCTTTGGCCTGGCACTGGAAGGAATTTGCTTATGATTGATGGGTATTTCTTTTGGAATGGCCCCCCAAAAAAATTGAATGTGTGAATTTCCCAGAGTGAACATGAATTTCTGGACATCTATATGGGGATATATAGGGATCAATATCCTAACCTTACCGGTTGATCTCCTTCTAGTTGCGAGTGCAAAAATCGCGACTTTTCCCGTTCAAATGCTGCATTTTCAACTGGTACGGTTTTCCCATTTGAAGATGCTTTGATGTCAGTACATGACAGCATGTGCGCTTTACTGAGGATGCTATGTCAGGCAGGGCTTGAGGGCTTGTGATCAATCCAAACGAGTTGATGAAGAATTCTTCATGGAAAAGCCCCTCTTTTGTCTTGAAAATGGCTCCAAAACGATGGACAGCGATATAGTGAACTGCCAAAAGCAATACCTTGCAATGCCTTGCAATATCTTGAAATACAATTACTTCATGTATGTTTGAGTGTAAACCTTGTAGACCTTGTACCTTGTATTCCCTCAAGTCTTTGTATGTGCCGTGATGTCCACAGTAAGCCGTCCACACATGGCCTGCATTAGGTCCGTCAGGCAAGAACCCCAATATGAACCATCAATCATGAACACAGACAATTGCAATTTGATATGTATATATATATATACATATGTATATTATGTTTATATAATATATACATTCTGACTTGTGTACCATCATAAGTACATGCCCCAAACACTGTAAAGAGATATAGCCAACTACCAAAAACCATACCTATGCCCCGTTTGAGTTTTGCCTGCCGCTCAATTTGAGTTCCCGTCTTTTTCCCATAGGACCTTCCATCCATCCGATGATCAACCATACTGTTGATGGAAAAAATCCTGCACCAGTTGGTATGGAGAATATCCCATTATTTACAAGGTCTCATACAAGTCAGGTGGTGCAGGATTTCTTCCATCAACAGTAGTGATTACTAATTTGCAAAAACACTGAATGCACTCACTGGTTTAAACGAGATGTCAGAGAAAAAAACATGTTTTTGGTGGAAGTTTTTGGATGGCATTAAGGGGAAGGATTATCAGCAAAGTGTCTGCTGCATACTCGGACCATGTTATTCGGCCATATCCTGGCAGCACATGTTCACCCAAATGCATCAATACTGCTTCCAGTCAGGTTCCATATGGAATCTATGAATGGGAAAGCATTGGAGAAGTATCTTTGCAGCAAACCTCACGAACCGATGGATTTTCTCATACGAAAACAGTTGTAGGTTGATGTGATACCAAGACAAAACCCAAGGGTTATCCCAGCATTCATGAAACGACACGCATTTTTTTTGGGGGGGGAAATCAAACTTGATGCACATGTTGTATTGGTAATTTTGGAGGGATTTCCCTGAAAAATAGTTTCATGGAGTTTATGAGGTGATGGCAACGAAGTTTCAACCCCAAACTTGGGGAAGAAAATCACCCAAGTTGACTACGGCGCAATATTTTTTTCAGATGGGTGGGAAAAAAACACCCACCAAACTAGGTTTGGGTTGGTTTCATATAATGACGAAGCCATACGTATTTTTTGGGGGGAAGTTGCTTGCTACCTCAGGCTCTTGCAGTGTCGATCTTGGACCTTCATGGTATCAACAGTTTTTCTCGACCATCAGCGAAGATGGTGCTCAAAGAGGCGCTTTTGCCGATGGCTGATACCGTTGATGACAACCAGAAATCCGGCGTTCAACTCACTCACCAGTTGAAGCAAAGGTAGTTTGAATTCCTCATTATTTACGGTTCTAGCACCATCCCAGGTGGTTGTTAATAGAGATTTCTGAACCATCAACCTGTAGGAAATCCGACTGGTTTCCACAAGAAAAAGGCAGCAAACTTGTCGCCCCAACTAACAGCCAAATGGCCCCTTAAAAATTGTGGTTGGAAGTTGGAAGCCTTTTCCTTTTGAGTGGTGTCCCCCTCTTCAGGGGACATGTTTGTTTGGGGTGTGTGTGTGTGTATATTGTGTGTTTGAAATCATCCTATATATTTAAGACAAAACATATATATATATATACATGATATGTATATATATTTAATATATATAATATGTATATATATATACTATATATTTATAATATGTAATTATATATATATTTAAAAAAACAATACAACATCCACCTAAACCTCTGTTTTTTTCGTTGATGAACTTGCATGTCCAATGAGTGAGTTTGACCCTGAGTTTTTTGACCATGAAAATCTGGTCAAATCTGGTCAACCTGGGCAGGTCTATGAAAGCTTAAGTCCTGGCAAAAGCCCTGAAGAGCTTGAAAAAGCGAATCCGAAACAGGCGTTTTTCCGTTTTGGAATTGTGGTTCCGACTGCGAGGTTAGTTTGAGGGCAAAAAAACACATCCTGTGGGTTGACATGTTTCTTGGAACTGTTGGGTCACAATTTGGTGAGTCGTGTGTATGATAGATTTAGATGTGTTTCAGAATGTCTACAAACCAACTGCGTCGACTACGACCTTCAGAGTTTGCAAAAAACGTCCATTTTGGGGCCCCAAAAACATCAGCTCAAAGCTTCAAGAAAATAGCAATCCAACAGGTGAAGTTTTCCGCGGGACAAATCGGAGTTACCTCCTCCGTGGTCCGCCTGGTTCCACCTGCAGGTACTGAGAACACCAGAGGAGGTGCGCGATCGAAACTGTGGGATGCTTCCTTTCAAATTGTCATACATGAAACCGTTGGAAACTCTGCTGTCATTTTGAAAAATTCGAAAAATGTCAAAAACCCTTCCAAGCAAAAAACTATCCAAACATAATCATAAGACAATAAATAAGCAATTTTCCAAGATGTTCATTTAATTTAGCTGAAATCCATTGAGGCAAAAAGTACAGCCTTTTGTTTATTTTGGTAAATACTCCACCTTTTTTTGGGTGAGTTTTGTTTCACATGTCTTAACGAAATTTTCGGGGGAGGACTTGGTGGACTTTCACCTGTGGCGAGTAACCCACAGTATGGTGGTGGCAAGAGAAAGTCCCACTTTAGAAGCGCAGGTCTTGGAGGCCCCAATCCGGGAATCATCCGGGAATCATCCATTGATACGCGCCTTTTGTCTAAACTTCCATTGTTTTTCCGTGTAATTGGGGATGGTCATCAACCCAATCGTAGGGGTTTATAATATCGTTGATATCATCCCGGAATCATCCGACCAACGAGTCGTGACTCGTTGGTCGTTGTTGCGGAATTCCATGCCGATTGTTGGTTTCGCCGGGAAATTTTTGGAGGAGGGTCCCCAGAGAGACATAGCAGCGGTGGGTGAATCCTGAAGGGTCACAAAAATTGAATGGATGGAGTCATGACTAGGTGGCAAGTCAAATAATTTCTGAATTTTCACCCCGAAAATTGGGGAAATGATCCAAATTTGACTAATATTTTTCAAAGGGGTGGTTCAACCACCCAATTAGATGATAATGTGAAGATGAATTCTTGAACATGCGATTTTTCAAGCTTGTCAGCTACTAAGTATGCAACCGATCTAGATGGGTTCAGGATGCATCAATGTTGCTTCAGATGCCAACCAAAAGCCAATGGAATTCAGAGAGAACAGTTGTTTCATCTATTTATTTTAAGCTATGGCAAGTGCACGTTTTTGGTGTGTTGCTTTCTCAGAAAAGATGTTGTTTCACGTTTCGCCCACGTGAAGCCTTCGTTGTATTCTAGGTGTTTGGTAAAGGCCAACTATTGGCTGTGGCAGAAGAGGCGCCAGCATTCTATGCTGGGAATGTGGATTTGGGAAGAGGTTATGTATCCCATACCATCCATGGCATGGGAATGGTATTGTTTACAGTACCTACATGAATGGTTGTTTTGAATAGAAAGGTGAATATACCAGTCCCATGGATCCTATGGGTATCAATTTGACCTTGGCAGGTCAAGTGATAAAAATTTACTAAGGCGTTTTGAGGTTCGTATTCTGGTCGCTTTAGTGAGCCATCACATATTCGTAATAAATGCAATTGCAAAATAGGTAATTTCTATACCTGCCACCTTCCTGAGTGTTGTGTATTGACATGGTTGCCGTTGACATTTGTTCTGAAATTGAAACCTTTTGCTTGTTTTGATTGAAGTCTAAAGTATCTTCGCCTTCGTATTGATGCCTTTGCGTTTAGTAAGTTCATTGGGATGAGATGGAGAAAAACACCTTCTTGCAAGCTTACACCAAAAATTAACATGGAACCTGAAAACGGACCCCCTTTTTGGAAATCCATCATTTTCAGGTTCAAAATATTAATTTTTAGGGGTGTTATGAACATACGCCTGCTTGCAGATGGGCAACTGGGTGCGCCTTCATGCTCCAAGTGGTTGTTTGGGAGGAAAGCTGAATACGGACCTCTACCAAGTTCCTTGGAATGCATTGTTTGAAACAACGAATCTCTGGACCTTTTTTCAGATGCCAAGGTGGTGAACAAAAAGGCTGCAAAAACCTGCAAAACAAGCAAAGTGGATTTGAGAAAAAAAACATATTTCCTACCAAGGCACTTTTGAAGAAGGTTAGTTCCCTAGAGGGTACAATTTTGAGAACTTGTTTGAACATCTTCACGTATGAAAAGTCCAAGATTTCCAACAACATCCCCAAACGTTTGAAATACATTTGAGGTGCGCCGACAAAGCGCCTACATGTTAATCGATGGTTCTGTTCCTTGGATTCAATTGAGACAAATCCGTTGGGTTCGTTTCGAGATTTTACGTTTTTGATATCCTTGAGATTTGTTTCTTGACTACCTCAACAAACAGAATATCAAGAAAAATGAATATGATACGCTGATATACACTGCAAGTCATGGATATCACAGAGATGATACCAAAAAAATAGGCGAACAGATTTTGAAAATCATTTTTGTGAAATAAGGTGTCCAGACAAAGGGACAATCATATATTGTTATCATAGTTGTACAGTCAAACATATACACTGTGAAACCAAGAAGAAGATGTGCATAGTTTTCGAAGTCAAGACATTTTTGGTGGCAAGACAATTTCAGATGTGCGTGTTTGGTTTTTTTAGTGTTCAATCATCATGAAGTCTGTCTTCCTTCTTTGCAAACCCTTGGGGTTGTTCATATACCATATATTGCCTGACATACCTGACATGTAAGGAGCAAATTATCCATGCAAATATGAGCTGCATGTCTGTAGTAGTTTGATGTAGTTTGATGATGTTTGATGGTGTGTTTTTTGATTGCAAAAGGGTTGTTGAGGCAAAAGGCTTGGGCCAACTCTTGCAGAAGACCAATTTGTTGATCCGTTTAAAGCCGGATGCAGCTGAAAACGGCGGAAAACAGTCATTCCAACCATGGTTTTGTGTATGGCGATGTGCCTGGCCGGAAGCGAATCACAATGGAAATTCATTTGAATTCATGGCGCAGAGTAATTAGTTTGGAATTGTTTTCCCAGCTAAAGTAAGCTAAATGTAATAAATGCAACACAAAAAACACTTGGGTCCCAAGTATGTGGCACAGATCAGTAGATCATCAAATCATGTACCCTCGTATTCCTGGTGGATTGTTGGCTAGCTGATGTGGAGTTATTGATTTCGATGAATATGTTTGTTGATGGCAGTCCGCACTTGCAGGATTTGAGCGAGGTCACGTTTGGCATCCATATGATTTGATTCATTACCTTCTTCCGCATTATGAGCTTCAACATGTCCATCATTAAACCTGAATTTTTCGGGAAATTTTGACAGCTTTTTTTTTAGTCATTTTTGTTGTCCAAGTCGACAAATGTGACAAGAACACATCATGTGACAGATATCCTGCAGTCCAGGTCCATGTGAAACTAGGTCGTCCTGTGCCTGAAATGGTCATCATAAACAAAAGGTCAGCAGAAAATAGAGGGTGTGATGGCAGCAGTAAACAGACAAGCCTTCAGATAGACCAATGGCTACGCCATGTTTGCGGAAGGTTTGTACTCTCAGGCCCAGCAAAGCTGCATTGAAACCTGGACAGATCAAAGTCTGACATGAAAAAAAAACATGTCTTCTCCCCGTTGAAATACACCCTGGAAGATTACTGTAGCTTGAACCTGAAAATGGTGAATTGGGAAGATGTTTTACCGTGTTTTACGTGACTTTTCCAGGGGCCCCGGTATTCTCAGCTTCCCCGGCCGCCGTTTTCCATCGTTACCGGTCAAACCAGGGGCCACGAGGAGCGAGTTTGGAATGTAGCATGGAGACCATCTTCTTCCAGGCAAGGCGGCAAGGTCGGAGTCGAATCCCATACCATCCATGGGAACGGTATATAGGTGTTTCCTTAAATGGTGGTACCCCAAAATGGATGGTTTATAATGAAAAACCCTATTAAAATAGATGATTTGGGGGTACCATCATTTTAGGAAACATCCATATGTATACCTACATGAAAACCATAAACATCAACCATTCATGCGGGGTAAATATACCATGACCATGGATCCTATGGGAATTGTTTCTGAAGGTTTCATCGACTTTTGTTTTTTTTTGGTCTTGAAAAGGATTGGGAATCTTTGTTAATTGGATGTTGCAGATGGAGGTGTGGTCCTGTATGGTCCTGCTTTTTTTAAAGACTTAGTTTTCCGGTGAGCAAAAGTGCCCGCATAAGACTTCATTACTAGATACTAGTTTCGGGCACAAGACTTGTATTGCACACAAGTGCGGGAGGCATTATTTCGGCAAGCCGCACAGTTTTTCTTCACAAAAACCACACTTTGACGACAATTGTCTGTATACTTGAACTGAAAGCGGCACTATGGAGTATGGACAAAAAAGACAGGTTTTGGAAGTGAAATGGATGCAAATGGTATCAAAACACAAATACTATATGAAATGATCATGAAAATTTCATATATACTGAAATATATAAAAATTGCAGAATTTGATAATTTCAACTGCAACCGTTGTTTTTGTTCTTTTCTCATGGTGTGTTTTTTTTTCTCAGAAATTTCTGCAGCAGCAGGCCGATGCTGGCATCATCAGGTGAAGATCTGAAGATCCGATTATGGGGTCAAGAGCGTAATAAACCTGCCATCACCTCAGATGAGTTGTGCGAGTTTAAAACTCTTGCCCCTGGTTAATTTTTGGAGGTGGCAACTCAAATATGTTTTATTTTTACCCCGATCCCTGGGGAGATGAGACTATAATTTGACTATATAATATTTTTCAACTAGGTTACAACCACCAACCAGTGAGGAATTTTCGTTGTTTGTATAAGGGGATGAAAATACAAAGCACTGTTTTTGTTTTAGGGATTGTTTTAAAAACCCATTATAAGGATCCCGTCATAAACCAACAGTATAACGGAATGTCAACAGGGTTTTGAAGGTTGCACAGATGTTTTTTGAGAGACACCGCCAGAAAGAGTCGGCAATACAAACAGTGTGTTGTTATGGTCTTTTGTTCTTGTGGTGGTAAGGCAAGATTTGTGTTGGACAGTTTCATTCAAAGTCTTCAAATGGATTTTTGATGGCTTAGAGATGGGTTTCTCAGGTTTTACATGGTTTTACCTTTTTTCTTGGGGATTCCTTTTCAATCTTACTTACCTTGAAGTTTGATATAATTTTCATGACCAATTTGCTTATGAATTCCTGGGAGTTACACTCCTGCTGCCCCTCTGAGGATTGGCAACTACTAGAAGAGGTAGATGCTTCGGATCAACATGGTCGCTCCTTACGTGCCTTAGCAGTGCCACCATGCTCGCTTATCCGCTTATCTTGTTTTTGTTTAGGGGGTGGCAGTTTAGGCTTCAATAAGCTTTGCTCCGAATCTCGATTTTTTTTGAAAAGGTGAACTTAAAAAGTGTAAGTTGATGTGATTTTGGTTGGGTCATATTTACAGAACGCCTATTTTTTCATGGCACAAATTATTGGCCACAAATTCTGGGAGCACCGTGACGGACCACGTACATCCCGTACAAACTCCCAGCTTGGGAAACCACCATCCTTCCGCATCCATCACTCCATCCGAAACGCCAGTGGGATCCCAACGGTATAAAGCTGGCAGTGGCAAGCTTTGATGTAACTTGTCGATGCAGACGGAAAGGTGGAAAGGTGGCGATTAAAGCTAGTGCTTTTGGACCTCACGAATTCGTTGATTGTGAATATCATTTTAGTTTGTTTAAGTTTAAGCAATGTTTTACATGTTATTTTTTGTGTACATATTGTTAATATTATTAAAATTGTTTCAAATATACACAACAGTGTCTATGAGGGTTGTATCTTGTTTTGTCATGTCATCTCGGCCCTGGGCTCATGGATCTCATGGGCCAGTTGGGAAGCAAGGCATCCATCTCTGTATGGCGTGCAGTCGAAACTCAAGGAGCACGACCTGCAAATTTGGAGACCAAATTTGATGGGAAGAATCGGTCAAATTTGATGCTCTTTCCAGGCTTGAATAGATCATGAAATGACTATGAAATGTTCAAAGGCCAACTGATTTCTGGTTGCAGGAATCATGCGCTTGGAGTGCATCACAGTGCTGAGTGGTCATGAGAATGAAGTGAAGTGTGGATCTTGATATTGCATGATATTGCAGTGCTGCTTGCTCTTCGACATACTTCGCAAATCTTTGATATGTCCAACGTCCAATTGACCACTGCATTCCTTCTATCAGACCACCCTCTATGAAGTTGGCAGAACTTGTTCAGATACTCCTGTTATTTGTTGACAGTGCGCGAGCGCATCTTAGGTCAGCTGCATTTAGTTCCTCAGACAAGTTCTTGGCATCTTGTAGCCGTGCGCATCTCACCAACAGCTTCGTTTGTAGCACCATGTTTTTTTCACCAGCTTCATGATTTCTGAAACTTTCAGATGTTAAATGTAATTTGTTCTTCCAAACGAAACGAAACAAGCAAGTCGGATCAAAGATTCGTTGGATTTTTTGTCGGATGCCTCGCCTGATTCTCATCTCCAGGTGACCGCTCTGCTTTTCTGACATGTTTTTTCAACATTTTGTTTGAGACATTTGGGAGACTTATAGATGCGTAGATTATCCGAAATGACCAGCAATTTACATAATCTATAGATATTGATATCAGTATTTCTTTTAATTCGATTGTTCAGGATGTGGAGATGTTTCTCCCATTTGAGCATTTTTTTCGTTGAAATGTTGAGGTCTATCATGACAACAAGGTTTTTGTATGGCTACTCTCCTCGGAACCAACATATCCCACCTTGGGAAAAGGATGGAAAGAGAAAGTTATATTCAAAAGTGCTTTGGTAGGGGATATGTTCAATAGCTGTTTCTGGTGTCTATACTGCCAATTGGGTGATTATATGGTAGGTATACCACCTATTAAGAGAACCAGGAATCTCCATCCATATGTGATCGTTTCCTGGAGGGTGCCTGCGATGTTTTGTTGCTGCCAGATCTGGGTCTACGATGCGGAAGACACAGATGAGTACGAGTGTGTTGCACTATTGCAGTCTCATAGCCAGGACTGGATGGAAATCCAAAAATAGTGGGGTTTTCCCCCCAAATCATCCATTTTGATATGGTTTATCCATTATAAATCATCCATTTTGGGGTACACCTATTTTTGCAGAAAAACCCACTGTTGGAATCGGATTAAAAACCTCATGTGTTGAACAGCGTCAAACGGTCAGACTTTGACCTCAAGGTTGTTGTTGCCATTTTTGGTGACTCCTTGCTATGTTACATCGTTGTAGACGGGGTTCCAGTCTTGAACAAGTGAGAAGTAATGAGGATTTGCACATCACTTATTCTAGATTAATTTTCTCCAAAAACCTCAAACTTGTAGCCTGAACCTTAACCAGTTGGAGCAGTTCATGGTTGATTCATCATAGGTTCACCTTGTTGACAGCAACATGTCGCAATACAACCACATATAAACGCAATATCCATGTGTTTTTTTTTGCAAAATTCCCACGATTTTTTTTGACGAAAGCAGGATGTGAAGATGGTGAAATGGCACCCAACACAGGATGTCCTTTTCTCTTGTTCATATGATAATACCATCAAGGCGCGGAGCGGTGGTGGACTCGGTGGATTGAAGTTCCAACTTGTGCAGGTCCAATCGAGTAACAAAAAGGGACAACTTGATACCAAGGTGGTGGTTTCAGATATTGTATTTTTGCATGTTTGCCCCCGATACCTGGGGGAAATGATCCAATTTGATTATAAGCATCTTTTTCAGATGGGTTGGAAAAACCACCAACTATAGATATAATTTGATATAACTGTGCTTTTCGGTCCGTTTATTTCGATCCAGTTCGATCTATTTTTTCAAGTCAACATCTTTTTTGTGGAAAACAATCAAAGCTCGCAGCACGGACAGTTGTTTCTTGGTGGTTTTGAATGATCAAACTACCATGTCCGAAGCATGTGAATCAAAACAAAAGGCACCTATAGTAATTGGCAGATTCTTTTTGACGTTGCAGGAGCTAGAACAAGTAAATATGCCTTTAAAGATACCGAATACATAGATCATAGATCCGTTGAATGAATGAGACTCAAATATAAAGCTTTCAGCTGGTTGGTGGTTTCAAATATGTTTTATGTTCACTCCCTATTTGGGGAAGATTTCCAATTTTGATTCATATTTTTCAAAGTGGGTTGAAACCACCAACTAGTCAGTAAATATGGATGTTTCCTAAAATATGTCCCCCCAAATCATCCATTTTAATAGGGTTTTCCATTGTAAACCATCCATTTTGGGGGTACCCCTATTTTTGGAAACACCCATATAAAGCTT
>OMLO01000073.1_pt1 | contig 43121 bp, 31 predicted proteins | sample 1674811 | NCBI WGS metagenome assembly OMLO01 (sample SAMN06265003, study PRJEB25207) | coral metagenome | isolation source: Coral host | place: Mexico:La Bocana,Puerto Morelos, Mexico | collected 2008-11-13
GCAAATGAGAAAAGTTAACCGAGAAAAGGGCTATTTGTTTGGTTCTAGAAAATATCTATGCCCTCCCATGAAGGGTGCTTTACATGTAGGTTTGATCTCCCCTCCCTCACCTATCCTGCTGGAAATTCCAATGTTGATTCATACATATGGCTTTTGAAACCCCTGCCCTTAGAATTTCCAGTAAACCCTCCCTGGGGTGGGTAGGGTTATTTTCTGGAACCACACATTGAGGACAATATTGTGTGCAATGTTGCACCACATGTTCAGGCCTTCATTCTGAATATTGGAATGTGTAACCAACCTGTAACAAGGGACATTGGTAAAGGTCAGGGATGACAACATACATGACATGTCTTTGGTAAAAATAGCCAGTCTATGTTTATAGAAATCCATATCCTCAGCCAAAAAAATGGAATTGTAAATGAGTAGTCTGTATAAGAATAAAAGTGCTCTTTACTATTTTCAAATATCTCTTTTTGTTTCAGATATATTTAAGTTTTTAAAATATACAAATGGAACCAAGAAAGATATCGCAACCAATTTGTACCAAATGTCTGATTGTTTGCGGTTAGATCTAAGTTCAGCAGCTTTGTTACCGTGGCAACATACTGGGTTCCAGACCACCCCAATATTAAAGGCTCTTCTGGCCACCTTCGGCGTTCCATTTTGTTGTTTGCTAATGGGTGCCTCATATGCATTATCCAGCAAGCATATAAATATGTTAGCTTGAATTTGTGGCCTTGTTTAATGTTTTTGAGCTGAAAATCACTAATATATTGAAATCAAGTGGGTGGGGACTGGAAAAGACTGAGTTACCATGGGAACAGAATTTTAATAGCTACCAAGTTTCAATTGTCTGTGCTGCAAATTGACCAAGATAGCTCTATTGATATACCTCATATAATGTTGGGTTGAGTGTACATCTAATTTGCATATTTTACACATTTTTCAAAATATGCAAATATCTCTGGAACTAGTGCAGATATTTGCAAACGGTAAACAGCGCTTTTATTCTTTCATTCAATTCTATGTGATACATCCAAGAAATCAAAGGGTCAAAATCAAAACAATTAACCAATGTAAGAGCCTGTAAAAAGCTCGCAAGGAAATGTACTGTTACTTGTCCTTTATGTACATTACATTTGTTTTCAAGTAAAGAAAGTGTTTTGAATTTTGGTATCTTTCACTGAGTTAGTCTTTTGGTAGTATGATGTTGATATGCAGGGGTTCATGATTCTGATTTACCTTACATGTACTTCGGACCAGAGAACCACTGAGACACAGCTGGGACACTGGGACACTGGGACACAGCTTTGTAATTAACATGGGGAATTATACCCACTCCCTCCCCCACCACCCACAACCCTGTGAGAAGAAACAGTGCTTTTTGTGGTAAATGTGGTACAGTGAAGTCCCTGAGAAAACCAGGCCCCAGGTGTCCCATTACCGTTATTGCCTTTCACAAACTAAATCACTAAATCTCTAGACCACTGTGCTACAACTTTGTTTTAAAATCAACACCCAACTTCAGACAATAAAAAGACACTGGTGTTTTAAGAATTAAGTTTTAAATTTATTAAAAATAAAATCTACTTAAAACTAACCAATTTAGAGGTATAAAAATCTGATTCAAGCATCTCTTTAGCTCTTTAGTCACTTACTAAAGTTCTAGAAGACAATGTCACAAAATGGCCACTAAATAATGCCTTGTCAAGCAACAAGGGGCCATTGACAGCTACATTGTTTACAAGCATCTCACAAGATGTGAAATAAAACTTTTGGTGACCAAGTAGATGGACTTGTTAGCCAGTAGTTCATTAACCTCTTAATATAATTATATCTTCTGAGCTATACTAGTAACTCCTACTAATTACAGGTTCCTGTTAAACTCCTCTCTAGCTGTTGTCTGGGAAATTTGATGCAGACAGAGATGAAAACTTTGTTTTTAAAAACCTTGCCTAATTTTAGTGAATAACTGATATACTCTTAAATCTTACAAATTAAATCAACTGTGAAACTTATTTTATTTTAGACGTTGATACTTAAAAATCTGATAAGATTATTAAGTTGAGTGACTAAACTGATGGGACTTGTCAGCATGGTTTGTACAACTCTCTTCTTTTTGGTGAGTTGTAACTCCTACTGCTCAGTCCCTGTTGAACAAGAGCTTCTCCAGTTGCAGTGTGGGATATTCAACACAGACAGAGACAATAAATGCCACACAGTAACTGATAGTAATAGCACCTGCAAAGTAAAAGGCCTGTGGAACACAAACGACAAAGAAAAAAAGGTTACCTCAAGCACTTTTTAATGGATAAAACAGTATTGCATTATACACTAACAAACAGGCTAAACATAATTATATTGGTTAACTAACTGATCTGATTGGCTAAAACCAGAAATGTTCCTTGTGGAATATGTGTTTCTCCTGCATACTTGGCGGCAGTTAAATGTTCTGACATTGGGTTCTGATAACTTTTAAAGGGCAGGAAAAAACCCAGATCCAGTTACCCAGGACAAGTAAATTTTGCTCATGGGCAAGTTAAAAAAAAGTTTAGTGGGCTAGTGTAATTAGCCTCAGCAGTCTTATGAGTATGAATAAAAAAACTTGATAAATGCCGGAAGCTATTTCAAAACTTTAAGACTGCAAGATTAGTTAACCATTAGGTTGAAAGCATGGATTAGTTAGGAATCCAAGCATACTGAGGATCAGAATTACTTTTAGTGTATCTGTCACACAATTCCTGACTATTCTAGAATTATCTTACATTTCAGAAATTTCTTTGATCTGACTCAGCAGTTTCCACAAAAGTACACCTTGTAACACAATATAAATAACAAAAGAATATTCTAGATGCTTAGAGTAGAAGTATAAAAGTACCCTTGTAAGTAATACAAGAGGGATTCTCTCCTTATTTGCCTGAGGGCTTATCTCCCCTTGCTATATGCAGAGAGAAGAAAGAGAAGTAAGAGATGATAGCCGAAAAGGGTATAGAAGACAAAGAATTTAGAGTTTATTATGAAGTCCTCTGTAAGAGTTTGTGTAAGCACAAGAATCCAGTGAGTGGAATGAATGCCATGAATCAAAAAAGCCAAGCATTGTTGTTTACATTTGGTGGTAGTTGGAGCTAAAAGTTAATTAAGATGAATGCCTATATGGCCATGAAGGACAGTAAGCCTGCTTTACGAACTGCTTAATAATTATCTAAATCTTTAACCTAGTAAGTAAATGTAACAATGTAAAGAGGATAACTGCTCGTTGTCACACTTTTGTTGTGTGCCTCATATCATACTCATATGAATGCCTACAGTAGTCCCACTCTTAACTTGTATTGTGTGATCCAAGTTGTTTAACTTACTAGGTGAAGATCGGAGTAGGCCAAAACCGTTTGAAATGATCCAAAAAATGCAAAAAGTACGATTGGATGTACCAGGTAGGCTGTGTAGGTCAAGCGACTGAGTGGAATCCAGAAATGAGCAGATAATATCCTGTCTACCAAGCCTACCAGAATGAAGAGAGAGAATGTCAACAAAGCCAGGGTGCATAACCTTTATCTGGGCAATATCATTCTTCTCTGTGAGGCTACTGCAGAGATGTAGAGTTAATTATTTAAGACAAAGTAACATTAAATTGAGTTTTTAAAACATGCATGTAAAAAAGCAAAATAATATTAAGTTATTGTGTCATTATTCTTAATGGAAATTGAGAAAGTCAAAATAACTTTTGATACACTGAAGTGTGGAGTGACAAACATTTTTTAGTAGCAGTTTTGTTTGGATAGGTGAGCCTGTAAATAATCAATACTACTATTGATTTTTCACCTTCTCCAAACAATATCATTAATAAAAGAGATTGTTATATGTAATTTGGGTAAGTCTTCAAATGGCAGTGTGCCCAAGATATTTAACCTAAGTCAAGAAACCTCTGACTACACAATCATACTGGAGGAACAGATGCCAATATGAGAAGCTTTGCTAATCCTTATTGAAATTACAATAAATGGACTCAACACTACTCAGCCAACACACAACAGAAGGCCACACCTCGTATGCGCTTTGAGTCACCTTAGAACATACCTCCAAATCTACGATGACAGGCATAAACCAACCAAGCTAGAGCCAGTCCCCAGGCAAAGCGGCTGAATGTCCCATACATGATGTTTTCAAACTTAGTAAACGGCACATTTGGTATTTTTATAGATTTGTAAGGCCCATACACAACAGTTACTGCCAGAATGATAGCTACACACCAACCACCAAGCATGAAAATCTAGGAAAAGCAATGAAACCTTATTTATTAAGTGCCTATGAAGTAAAAAAGTAATGGCTGTTTATTTAAAAGGCTTTGAAAAAAAACAGAAGAATGGTACTTTCCTTTACATTATTGTTTTATGCAAATGAGGAAGGTGATGATGTCATAAATAGCCCAAGTTATATATTAAAATTCAGCCTAGCACAATAGACCTCAATAAACTGCGGGGAATAAATCACACAAACTCTGTAGTACTCATTTATGTATTAATGGAATAATATTTATGATGTCATCACTTTCCTCATTTGCATAATACAAAAATGTAAATATCTCTAAAGGGAAAGGAGATATAAGAAAAAGAAAATGCCATTCTTCTTTATTTTTGGAAAGCCTTTCAAATGAGCAGCGATTATTTTTTCACTCAAAGTAACACTGAATTCTGTTAGAGATGGCTGCTACAAAAAATTTTACTTGTGTGACCCTCACAAGATTGTTAAAGACAGAATCCTTGGAATGTCATTCCATGATGACATAAATTCACCACAAGATTTGTAGTGCAAAGAAATTTTTTTATCCATTGTAAAATTCTTGCACTTTTTTCAAGTTTGTGAATGGCACATTACGTGATTGGGAATCCTTATGTGATATAAGGCCAGATTGTCACCATCATTGTGATGTTAGCGGGACTTCGAACGCCATGTTTGACGAGTTAGTTCAAAGGTCTCTGATGAGTCTCTTGGCAGGGACAAAACATAAGTATGTAAGGCTAGCCATAATTATCCATTGTAAAATGATGATAATGTTAAAAATACATGGATACATAGATAGCGCAACTTGATTTCCATGCAATGATCAAGTGTTTTTACATCATAAAATTGAAACCAATCCTAAAAGTCCTAAATTTACAATGGTTCCTAAAAATCACAAAACATGTTATAATAGATAAAAAAAAAACCAAAAAAAAATCACAAATTAAAAATGATTTTCAGACGGTCAGAATTCTTGAAGCTGCATTCATCAATTGAAGTGTCTTGTTTCTTACCCAGTTTGGTTTCTTGGTTGATTCTTTCTGCAGATGTAACACATATCCTAGCGCCATTCCAACGAGGTAAGGGGAGATACGACAATAAGGCTTCACATACACAAGGTTGAAAAAGTCTGGTGTATCTTTGCCACGAGCATTGCTACAAATGGAAACACCCATCATATATTAGCTTTACCTGCAGAATTAAAGAACTCAATGATAGTATGACTTAATAGTATATTAACACTAGAGTAGTTACAACAATCACACAATGAATAACAATGAAAAGGACAGAGTGAGACTTTGGGAAGAATAAAAAGATGATGATGGACAACAGATAAAATGTAGACACAAGAAACTCCTTTAACATCATGCTTGGTTGCAGTAAATTCAATAAGTCGTTGAGCACAAATGCTAACATATTTACTTACGGGTTTTCACCACCTCCAAGCAAAGACACATTAAGATTGTAGTAATCGATAATGGCAGCAGTGGAGATGAAGTGAGCAAGAAGAAGAATTGCTGTGGTTATTATGAAGCCATGATTACCAAATCTATCATGGAAAAAAAAAACGACAGAAAGAAATGTTAGACATGGTATATATCTGTAGTGTTGAGGATTGAGTAATGGGAGGTGTTGTGGCTTAGTGATAAGCTACAGTCCTGCTGATTCAGTAATCCTGTTGTGTTCTTGTGCAAGACTCTTAACTTTTGCATTGCCTCTCTCCAGCCTGGTGTGGTGCAAAACACGTAATTGGTAGCAGCAAATGTAATGTTACTGAGAATCCTACTATGAATTAGTAATCCATTCAAGGGAGTGCAGAATACTCCTAGTCACATCATGTTATGAAACAGGAAAAAGGTGCTGTTATCTTCAGCTAGTTTGCACACGTGTTTTCTATCCAGACCGAATAAGATTTTGGAAATGTATATTTCTAGTGTCTACACAAAAAACTTGGCTCACCAATGGTATGGTGTGTGATTATCAGCGGTGGTCCGTCATCATGCCTTTATGTAATAATTCTTATTATTTGTATGAAACAAGAGTTATACCAGGAGTGGTAACCTAGATGACTAGGGAGTCAATGAGTAGTTCCATATCAGTAGAGCTGAGGGTCCAAGTCCTGGCTAGAGAATAGGTAGACATGCATTGAAATTTCTAGGAGTGTATGAACTTTGGCAATTTTTATTAGTCTGGAAATTTACAACGTCACCTGAAAACTCATAGTTAGCTTGATTTTCGTAAAAAACCCTATATTTTACAGGTTTGTCCCCAGTCCCCTGATTTTTTTAAAATAAGCTGTGTTTTATTTACCTTCTAGTTGCCAAAAGGATAACGGGACTAATGATATAAAACTGCATGTCATTGGCGAGATACCAACTCCAACTCATGCACTAAAAATGAAAATAAAAGGAATAATTACTCATTAAAGTCATCACATCAGCATCACCTTCTGAAAACTTGACTATTTCAGCCTAATGCAATAAAAGCCAATACAATTTGTTCTAAAACTGCTCTTTTTTTGGCTTCCAAATATATCTCTTGTGTTTTCTACAATTTCTAATCAATTCTAAATTGTACCAATAAAAATGTTCTTACAGTTTTAAAGAAATGTTCATTGTAAATTCATTTTCAAGTTTAGTTTAACTTAATACCTCTTACTAACCAAGTTCGCAGTCCGTACTGTAAGTTACAGACCAAGTTTTTTTCCGTTTATGGCTCAAGCGCGAAGCGCACGGGCCATAAATCTGAGCAGAAAAAACAAGGATTTGTACCTTACAGTACGGACGAGAAAACGCAGTTAGTTTTAATTAGTAAGATATATTGGGTTCAAAGAGGCATTTTGCATGGCGACTAGAACAAACTTTTGAATTTAGTGGGCCGTACTCTACTGTACAGCCCACTAAATTGACCAATCACAGTGCACATACTAACTAAGAGATATAACAATTTGTAATTAAACTTAATGCTGCTTGAATTGTAACAATGTCATTTCTTTTCTGTTGATTTAGAATCACCTGTTTAATATTTTTCTACCTTTGCTTAGCATAACAAAATGGCGATACTTGCAATGCAACTCAAGAGAAATTTCTGAACAGTTGGAATTTAATTTTGATAATTGCAAACAGTCTTAATCAATATAGAAAATGGTAGTTCTGGTGTTCTCTACTGGCAAAACATCAAACCTCTTTTCCCAAACCAGATGGCCAGAAATTGTTGATGTAGAGAAGATTTGACCACCAGTACTTGTCACATGCTGGGTTAGCCTGCTGTTGGAACCATGCTGGTCCATCGCCCAAGAAGCCGGTAAGCTTGTCATAGAATAATAACACAAACATGTATGTTGGAGTCAACCTAGAAAAAATGAATAGAAACTTGATTAACACAATCAGTAAAGACCAATTTTGCTTTTGTTAATCTGTAATTCCCTTGAGCAAATTGGGAAGCCTGGAAGAAGTTCACAGAACCCATGGGAGAATGGGCTGAACATAATGGCAGATGGGAAGAAGCACAAATTTTGAGGCTTCCTGGAGGCTTCCCAGTCTCAGCAAAGGAAATGGTAAATGGCACTGTGTATAATGATATAACTTGCTCCGAGCCTGAAGTCTGTTACATTCACACAGCATAACAACAAAAAATTTTGCTAACACAAGTTATCTACTAGCAGCCCGCAAGTGATATCTTTATTTACTACTTTTATTCTATTTTGGGGGGTGGTTTATAGAGGGGGTCTGTAGGGGTAGTCTGCGGACCTGGTCCATAGTGGGAATTGCTAGACTAGGGGTCAGTGTTTTCTGGTTACCCACATAGTACCACATAGTACCTACATGTAAACCCCTATATCAAATTATTAGGCTTACAGGTCTGTCTATGAAACTATATCAAGAAGTTTGAAATAAAATAAAGTTTTGAAAGATGACCTATAAATGTGAGGGTCCAAATAATTTGTTGGATTTTTCTGATTTTAAAATTGGTACCCATGTCAATTTAATCATATTCAGTCATTTATATCCAATTAACCTGACAAAAAAATCAGCAATGCATTTAAGTGCCCTAAGAAAACCACATGTATATTTTATGTTAATGGCATAACAAGAATAGTACCTACCTCCAGAATCTATGGAAGTAAAACTGAAAAAGAGGCAACTGACCCTTTGATTTTTCCATTCGACGAAATGAAAGGTATGAGACCAGCAAACCACTGTAAATGGTTATTACACTGACTTAGTTCATAGATCTAAATATTGAAAATTAGACTATTGAGTGCTAGAAGGAATTTGAAAAACTACAATGACAATCACATTGTAATCACTATTACAAAGACTTCCTTTATTTCAAAATGTTCAAATGACGTTCATTTGACAAATTTGACTGCAGCAAACCATACTAAAGAGTTGTTTTCTGCTACATACTGCTTTGTAAATCAGCAATATAAAAATTTTGCATAATGCTCTCAGTAAAACATCAATGAATGTTTTTAAGACCATATCTAGCTTCACATAGTAAAAGCTGCTGCAGAATCTTTTTATCTGTTGGTAGAGATTTCATTACAGCGGTGTAGAGGCAGGCTACTTTAAACCAATAAAAAGACTCTGTGGTAACTTTTACGGCACGTTGCTGACATTTACACCATAAAATGTTTTGTCATAGAAGGATGTATGTTCACAGAAGTGGAGATGTAAGAAACTATAGCCTTCTGTTCACCAATGAGAAGTTCTACCACTAAGCTACGAGTTAGGTGGGATTCAAGTGACACCTACTACAATGAAATTAAAATTCATAAACATACCTTAGAAAGAAAAAGCTGTCAACAGAGAAAAAAGCATTGGCTACTGCTTGGAAACTAAACCGATTCAAAAGACGTGGAAATGCCACACCCAAATTGCCTGAAATTAACAACAGCTGTTAATGTTACTGATAGACTGTTTGGTATTTTGTTCAAGATTCAAATAAAAAAAAACTCATTGCACTAAGGTTTCAGTCATCACTGATAGTTTAGATTGCTAATTCTCAATCATTTGGAATGAGTGTAGAAGAGTCAAAGCACAAAGTCACTCAAAGCACAGGACTTCATGATCTTCAAATATATGATTGGCATGGATTAGGATGAGTGGAGATGAATCACTAAAAGCTTGTGGGCATTCCCAGGCATTCGTAGTATAAAATTAAGTTCAAACTTGAGTTAAAGAAGCTCACAGTTTTGTGCCATCCTTGACTAAGAAAGCTACTGTTTCGATGGTATGAAATTCTACAACTATTTCAAAAATGAAAAAGTAGCGATTACACATACTGTTTTAAGTTCAAACTCTGAGACTTCTGAATGACAACTAAACCAATTGACACAACTAACTCTAATATATTAATTAGGTACTGCAAGTCTTGAATTCAAGCGTGCAGTGTTTTGTTCTACAATCCAAATGGACAGTGTTAGTGTTAAAAGCATTTGTCAAACAGGTACTAATGTACCAGTCCAACACAGGTCACCTAGCATCTTGTCAAGTGACACTAGAAGTTTCAAGCCTCCAGGGTAGAGAGCAACACTGAGACAGTTGGTGATCTGCCTAAGGGTAGCAGGGATGTTTTTATGTACAAATTCTAGCACGCTAACCATTACTCCAGCAGAATAATCTTCTGACTACTAGGCAGGCATACAAACATGTACTTGTAGCATGAATTTCCTTTCTACAGATCAGCACAGCACTTGTTATGGTAGAGAATGAATGTGACAAGCATGCAGGGTACTAAAATTATTACAACTTACTGATATTTCCACTGATCATTTGCCAAATAAAGACATGTCCCAGAATGACCCACCACATGCTGAGCACCCTTAAACCATTAATCGACGTAATGGCACCTGGAGGTACTTTAGTGTCCAATATAAAACTTGTGTTCTTTATCAGTGAGAAGCACTGGAAAAACTTCATGCCCTTCACACCAAAACCTGAAATGAAAAATGAGCACGAACAAACAAATGAATGAATGGTCTACTGTAACTGAAACATTTCTATTGTAAATTCCACAAGCGATTGTGTTTTGTCCACACTCAAGGCCAAAAAAGCTAAAAAAAGCTTACATAACCATTCCTTCTATTAACTTTGGACAGAGAGAGAACACAAGAAATGCTGGACAGAAGGAGAGTGAACTGGGGTCAAAAGGGGTCAGAGTACCCCTCCTCGTGTAATGTTTCACTTCTGTTTCCTATATCTGATCACATCCCTTACTCATGTCAAGCAACTGTGGCAACCGACACTAAGTTGAAGTCTTGGTTATAAAATCAGAACAGGTGCTACTATTCATAGAGCACCTCTTAATTTTGAACAAAGTTGTGTTCTCAAATCTGTCTTCAGTTCGGAGTTGCCACATCAAAAGAAAGGAAAAAACTCCAAAAAAGAAATTGTCTAGTACTTACAAGCCAAGATTCATATTCTCAGTGTTGGAACTAGCTTACAATGGAAGCTAATACATGAGAATATCATTAAAAAGAGATTAATGTCATTAACATTTGAAGAGATTCCCCACATTAGACTCAGTTGCAAGCTAGTTCCAGTCCTATACCAGGAATACAAACATGGCCTATTCTGATATTATCATGTTCTTGTGTAAAATTGTCCCTAAGGATACCTGATATTGTTCATGCACATTGCTGGCATGTTAAGGACATTGTTAATGTTATTTATAAAATAACCCAAAGAAAATATGCGCAGTGATTGGTTTAAAAATGTGTTTCTATAACTTGATAGAAACACAGAAGTGGCACAAGCTGAATTTACATTTTCATGATCAAAGTAAACAAGTTGATTTTCTTTAGTGGGTCGTGGTCTTTCTATAGAGTTATAGAAACACTTGTGAGAGTTTGGGAGAACTTGAAAAAGCTGTGGAAACACATGCCTGCCGCTGGTGTTCCCACTTAATTTCTTGTTCTCTAAGACTTTTACTCGTGTTTCTATAACTAAATAGAAACATATAGTACATGTTTTCTATTTCTTAAATAGCAATAATAATTATTGCCCCTGACTCCATAGATGAATAAATTTGAAAGCCAGCATAAAGCAGCAATCTGGCTCTAAGGGATTGCATACCTTCCTGCTTGTCGTAAACCAACAAAGGTATGGACGAACTATATCTATAGGTTCCTGAACTCTCAGGTGTATCGACCAGTGAGCTGTCATACTCCACATGGCCACGTTTCACTGGCATGAAACCATCATTCTTGCTCAAAGAGGATTCTGTTGGCTTCATACAGTTTGATATAACATCCAACATGGTGCCCACGAAACACAGAAATAGAATCACACCACATAAAGTTCTGCAAAAGTTACAAACAGCACCTATACATAATATTGACAATCTACTAGACATTTAAGTATTTACTAAACATGCAAGTGATTAAGTACTTAAGACTGTCTGACTTATATCTATATCAATTTGACAGAGCATGTTTTGTACACTCTTGTGTGAGAATTGTGTATGTTTTTTTTCAAGAAAACTATTTTCCACATCAGGGAGCTTCAGAACAGACAATTTTCAAGAGAGTGATGTGAACAAGAAATCAACAGTTCTCTTCTTTGCAGGTCTTTATGACTTTTTGTAAAACAGTGAAGTTGTTAAAGGTCAAATGCAACAAAATTTGGACAATTTTTCTTTTGTTGAAAGACCTTTATAAAAAGTCAGTTGCCCAACATGAAACAGATCAACTCTGTAAAATTAGTTTTGTGTAACTGTGGCACTCAATACACAAAGATCTGATGATTTCTGAGAGCTTCAACAAACCAGAAGTGGCCGCTTTTGGAGTGGAAATGAATTCTAGGTATTTGTGACATCATATAATTATGGTGAGCTCACTTTCACAACCATTTGAATCCATAGAAATATAGAAATCATTTCAACGATTTCCTGCATTTTGTTGTCTAGCCCTGCCAATGTACAAAATAGGTCAAGACCTTGAGTTCGACTTTGGAAATGTCCAAAGCCAGCCATGTAAGTTTGAACTATTGGAATCAGGCAATGATTCAGTCAATATAAATGTGTGTGAATCAAACTCATCTAGTGAACAAGATGCCATCACAATATCAACAATGAAAGAATCGGCCACTAGATTGGTGAGCCGTTCTGAATACGTTGAAAACTGCTGTTCAGTGTTTAGTAATAAATTAGTGACTGTGGCTCACCTGATACTGACAGTTTTTTGGGGCAATTTTAATCCCATCCAGTGATATAATTGCTTTCCTTGTCATTAGAATGCTACGAGTTGCAGGGTTTTCACAGGTCAGAAAATTGTCACAGAAAAAGCTCATCAAGCTTAGAAAATTTTATTTAATTTATGACAGGAAAATTATTGAAATTTACATTTTGAAGGAAAATCAGATAAAATTGAAATATAACATTGCTGGAAGAAAGATTTCAGGTTTTTGTGATCTCAAAGATCTTAATGAGGAAGGAAAAACTATCACTCGTAAATAGGTGGAATATATGTATGGCTGTCAAGGGGGCTGGAGACTGGAGACACTGATTAAATAAATTTATGATTATTTAATCAGCCAAGGAAAAGTCTAAGAATTTTGAAATTTGATAACTGGGTCATGGGCCTAGGCGTTCCATGCGTGGACCGCAGAAACTGGGGATGAGAGTGCGACAGCTTGTGTTATCATGTGCTCGCCATTCATAAACATCATAATTTACACAATGCTGTGCTTTGTGAAGACTGTGTTGCAAAAACGGATGCCTTATATGCTCATCTCACCACCATACTGGAAAAAATTCATGCGTGAAGTAATTGCAATGGCAAAACAACTTGGCATTCCAACATGGTTTATGACATTACCTTGTGCTCATCTAAGATGGCCTGAACTGTTTCACTTATTAGCCAGAATACAAGGCAATGAGCTAACTGATAAACAAGTTGATGCACTGTCTTGCAATGAGAGGTGTCAAATGCTAAATACTAATCCTGTTGTAGTTGCTAAACACACCAGAAAAGAACTGAAACATTCTTTACTAACGTGTTGCTCACTAATACTAAACCGTCTGGTAAAATAGTGTACTATGCTCTGACAGCTAAGTTTTGACTGCTGCTTGTGCTGCCAGCGCAGTTGTCCAATGCAAGAGCAAAGCGCTCGATATGAAGCCCAAGTGAATGCTCCTTAAGCATCTAGTTTATACGTTAAATATGACATAATTTTCATGTACTGAATGTAAAGATCCCAGTTTTGGTTTCCAAACAAGCAGGCCTCAATTAAAAACATGAGACAAATACAAAAGAAAAAATTAATATTCTGACAGAACAGATCTGAATTAACCCATTGACACCTGTAGGTTTAGGGCACACCCACCCCAGCATATTTCATACAGGAGCATACAAATCCAGAGGGATAAATACACGTAAATTCTTCAGTTTCAAATAAATAGCTTTTCTGGGTTTTAAAAATGTTTATATTGAACTTGATAAATATTTATTGAAAACTCCTAGTGGAGGAATTCCCATGTGAAAGGGCTGTAGATGTTTGTTGACTCTTTTTGTATTGTAAAAAGAAGATTGTGATAATATCATTTGTCTTCTAATGTTTTCCTGATTAGAGATGTAGATTAACTCCTCACTGCTAGTCTTCATCAGGCAGCACCAGTTATATCACAAGGGTGTTGTGATTGGTGCATTCAATACTTCTTTCAGGGCTAGAAACTTTCTTTTCAATTCACTTGTCCCTTCTGACAAGTGGAATTGTATTTCTCTTGTCCAGACCACAAAATCACTTGTCCAAAACAAAAAAAAAAAAAACACAGGGTAATATAAACAATTTACGTCATTGAGGTTTACAATTTCCAGCAACCTTGTCCCCAGTTAGTTTTTTCAAAAGCTTAAAAGATAAAAACGTTGACAAGATTGTATTCAGAAGAAATCCACAAATGGAATAAAAGTATGTTCTTTGAATGGGCTGTTTAAGTTTCTATTCTGAATTATCCTTGGACTCCATCTCCGCATTCAATATACATAGGGCTGCTCTTATCTGCTAATTCTGGATACTTTTGACATGTTGAGAAGTGCGTTTTATTTGTTTCACCGCCAGAAAAAATTATGACTGAGGCAATGTCCACAGTTAAATTCTCTTCCTAGATATTTAGCATAAAACAAAGAACAGAAACGGAAAAAAAAGGCTGAGCAAGTGCCTAGGCTTGCCTTAGACTAGCTATGGCCGAGCCCTGACTAAGGGTATTCTAGACAAAATGCTTGTCTTCACTCAACAAAGTATCACTTAGGGTTGCAAGTGAGAGGTACGAATATGCAGCTCTACTGTGTTTTTGGTTTAGACTGATCAGGTATGAAATCCTATATAAAGCATTTGATACAATTTATAGCTTTAATTTGCATGTCAGTTTGAGGATGGCATTCCCTAAGTTATCAGTTGAAGCCTGATCATTAGTCTCCTTCAGGAGTCTGACTCGCGGCGGGAGTACTCCCACAAAAAATTAGGTATGGGTGTGGGGCCCGCTTACCAAAACCCTTACCCTATTTATGACCAAAATCTCTGATTTTCCCTTCCCTATTTATGACCTGACCAAAAATTTTATACCCTATTTATGACCTGACTCTAAGATAATTAGGGGATCAGCTTTTGTTGCTGGCTTTATGTAGCCTGCATAGCAGGCGTTAAACGGAGTAGAGGAAGGCAAAGTGTGGAGGTGAGAAGGAAGGCATGATGAAGAAGTAGCTTCTTCTTCTAAAAAAAAAAACGAATTGAAGACTAGAATGCAAAAATTGATACCCTATTTATGACCAAAATGGCGGCAAAATGGCTAAAATCGATACCCAATTTATGACCAAAACGGCTGAAAAACCATACCCTTTGGGGCTGCACATACCTATATAGCCCACATAAGGGAGTACCTCCCCCACTGGGGCTGACACCACTTTCTAGGATACAGAACCCCCAACCCAGCTCTCTTCCTTAACAAGGGAGTCCCTTAATATAATTATATTTTGTTCAACTAATAATTCAGTAATTTGAGATGATTTATTTAGGCTTACTTAAAGAATGCAGTCTTAAGCTTATTTGCCAATCACTGTTATTGTTATTGAATCCTCCAGCTGCTAAATGACAAAAATGATACTTTTCTATTTCCTTTTATTTACTTCAACTACACTGAATTTAGAAAATGAGATTGTGAATATGAACAGGTTAATGTGATATAGTAAAACATAGCAATAGTCTTTATATACAGCAATATTACCCAGGCTTTACCTCACTAGATGCTCTTCACAATATGGCTGCCGAACAAATGCAGTCAGTGTTGGTAGAGCATTTGCAAGGATGTTTGTTGTTGATGCTTGCCTTACAATTATGACATTTGGTATACTTTCGAAGGTTTATGGGCTTGAATTCGAAACCCACCTACACCATTATGAAAAGTACTGCTCCAAGGGGTTTCTGCTAAAGTTTGATGGCAGCATGAAGACAAGTAGAAGCCACACGAAACAGTCATTTAAAATCCCTTCTTGTTCCGATACATCTCTTCTCATCCTTTAAATTGATGCAACAAGGCTCATACCACAGATTTGGAATGATTGCTACAACACTCATATCTGCACCAAAACATTGTTGTTCTAAACAAGAAGCTTGCCAATTACGACAACACTAACTGCAGTACCAATAATTTTTCAAAATTTGTACGAACCATTCTGTTTGTAAAGCATAGAAAAATAGCTGTTTACAAGGTTGAATATCTCAAATGTATTTTGACTAGATGATGTAAAACTTTGGATTATGATTTTTTGGATTAGAATCTTTCATTTGAACTTAAAATCAAACTAGGCTCAATTTTGTTGCACTTGACCTTTAACACTAATTTGAGAGCTTTCCATTTCACTGGTGGAGGTGAAAATGCACCAAAAGCAAGAATATGAACTTAACAAAAAGTGTGTGCTTAAGCTCTCTATTTGATTATCATAGGCAATGTTGAAACTCCTCTCCAACATTTCCCTCAAACAGAAGGTGTCACTATATGTATGTGAGTCAATAAGGCATGCGAGCCAAGATCCCTAACCCCAATGAAATGGCTAACCACAAGCAAACTACATGTAAAAGTTAATTTAGGCTAGTCAGAGTGCTATGTAGACAAAACAAAGTGCTTTTTGTAAGTTAAGCTAATATGAGTGCTATTTCTAAGGGCTAACTAGCAGGCTAACTGTGTGAGCCCATAATCCATACTTGCTCTAAGGCTAACTGCAAGCTTACTAAGTTCAATGTTTTTTTTGGGGAGAGGAGAATTATTTAGGCCAACCTGAGGTTCTATTTTCTATTTCTTAAGACTAATCAGACTGTTATTTAGGCTAACTGGAATGGCATGCATGGCTCACCGCCTCACACTTTGTGTAGACTCTATCAGACATGTTTATGGTGTGAAAAGATGATTTTTGGGTCAGGTCTTGTGTTGTGGAAGCCAAGAAGGTGATTTGAAGAGGTAGCTATTAATTATGTGCCACATGGAGAAAGTGGTAGGGTCACCAACAAAAAAAACCTCCAATACATTAAAATTCCAGCTCACACGCAGGCTTCTGGTCGTTGAAAGGATTATAGCTTTCAAGAGTTGTCTAGGTTACAACAAAGTTCACATTCAAAGAATCATTCTTACATAGTAGCAATAACTCCTGGAGTATACTCTGATGGTTTAGCACAGTTCACTGATCTCGGGGGTGAACCACTAGTGAGAATCTGGACCGGATGGTTCAACTGTACCACATTATCAGTCAAATCTGTAAGTGACAATCGTAAAATTATAATGTATTCCTAAAAATAAGACATTCCTTTGAGAAAAGATAAATTTAAAAACATGTGAACACCTTAAATGAGACAAAATCACACAGTACATGTAGTTGCCAACTGAAAATTAAAGTTTGCAAGAGATGTTCGATTGATGTGTATTTAAAATACATACTCAATATCTTCTCCAGGCCATTTGTTACATCATCATCACTACAATTTTTTGGAACACACAATCCCCACTGTACTGGTAAAGTCTGGCTCTGAAAGCAGAAAATTGCAACTTTCAAATCTGGTGCAACTGACTAAAAATGAACTCTCAAAACTAAATTAAAACAAATCATACAGTTACGTATGATTGTTAAAGTAATGAGCTTAGACTTACAAAGCTAGTATATTTGAAAACACCCTAATAAATAACAATTGTACTGTAAATCCTCAAATTGACACCCATGGCACTTATTACAAACTTAGTAGAAGATGGGGGCACTTATTCAAGGCACCTAATGGAGGGGGCACTCATTCAATTTTTTTTCAAATCGTAGCCCAACATGATTATTTTTTAATATATTGTCTGCACATAAACAACAATATAAGCTGTTTATCAACATAAAAAGCTGATCCTAAAGTTTAAATCGCGGCACCATTTCTGGTAGTACTTTGAAACTCAACTTGTTCACAAACTGAAACAAGCAATCGTGTGATGCAATTTAGAAGAAAAAAATCATGTTTCCTGTATGTAAAGATTTTTTTCATTTTTTTCTATTACACGCACTGGTTACAATACTTACAAGATTAGTACATATACTAACATTATTTATAATACTTTGTATTCAATATGATTAATCATGTTACTTACAATATTACGAGACTTACACTACTTATATTACTTACAATGTAATACATACACTACTTACTGTAAAATATGATGACTTAGGCTACTAACAATAGAAACACTCAGTGCAATAGGATAACCCATGTTACTTACAATATAATCACTAATTAACACTACTTACACCGCAATATGATTACTAACTTTACTTGCAACATAACTTGATGCTTTATGCTACTTAAAACATTTACCAGTACACCTTTGACATAACAAATGTTTGCATAATGCATTATTAGTCAGGCCTTCTGACAAGGTGCATGGTTGTGAGCAAAGCCGCACAATCCTGCACAATTTCTCAAAATCCGCGAAATCCCGCACAATATAGAAAGATTTGGTTAAAAATCTAATTAAATTGGTATTTCCATTGATTGCCAAGGTTTTAGGCTATATTTAGGCTATTTACAATCAAGAAAAGCGGATATAAAAACAACAAGGCGGTTCTCCATAGCTTCGTGCCAGGCTGGGCACTAGTCTCAGTCTTTCCAAAACAAAAATTTAATGCTGCTTTTCTCTCTAACGCGTTTGTTTCCTCGTTCGGTTTTAAATAAATACATATACATATGAACTGATTCAGATAGCAAAGACGAAACACCGAAGAAATGTACTGCTGCACCGACATGGCTGCCAATTTGTCGGAACATGATATACGCACCGATTTGCGAATTGACAAACCAAAGTGCTTTAACTTCTGGCGACAGAAAATCAATAATTCTCGTCAAGAAACAGGGTTTATTTTTGTTATTCAAGTGAGGGACGTTTTTATTCAGGAAATACAAGTTTCACACTCTTATTTCTAAGTATAGAATAATATGATATCAAATTAAATTACGCCGCACGCACACACATGGTTATTGCAGCAATTTCAAGTGTGAAGAGTTTTAAACCTTAACAAGAAAATATTTGCTCCCCATATCAAAGAAAGTACAAAAATGTCGGGATTTTTCATAAAGTAACTTGTTATTGTCGAAAAATTTTATTTCGAAGCAGAATTGTGTCCGGGAATTATGGTTTTGAATAAACTTAATCAATCGTGTCAAGCAACATGATTTTGTCGATACAAACTTTGGCCAAAGTTGTAGCAAAATAGAAATTTAGTTTATGTTTAATTGCCAAACTAAGAGGACAATTGTTGCGTTTTTTACCGCACAATTTGCCTCCCACACCCCCGCACAATTTTCTTTTTTTCCCCGCACCCTGTCAGAAGGCCTGATTAGTATTGTAAAGATGTTAATTACTAATGAGTGAATTAAAAAGATGGATGACAGTGATTAAACACCATGAAAAGTATACCTTCTTTGTTGTGTAACTACTCATCCATAAATGGGGGAGGGGAGGGGGCACTTATTCAAAAGGGTACTTGTTCTGAATTTTAGCTGATAAGAGGAGCACTGTTTTCAAAGGCATGCTTATTTGAGAGGAGAGGGCACTAATTTGAGGATTTACAGTACTGGGGCTATTGTCTCCGCAGCATTTCTTCAACTCAAGTTTTTTCATATGTATCGGTATATCTTGATCAGAAATAAGGAAAATGTTCTCTACTTCTTATTTAATGTTAGCATCATGCACAAAAGGTGTTTCTTTTGTGGTGTTTTCACAGTAATAAATGACACTGTGAGCAGCTGGCTGCAGTACAACTGAGAAAGCAACTACAGGGCTCCTTAAACTCCACTGAAGCTGAGAATCCTCAGGCTACCTATACTGTACTGTTTGAAATCTGTTTGATATACTAACCTTATTTCCAGTTGTTATATTGATCTTGATGCTAGCTAAACAATAGTGAGCTCCTGTTAAATTTTGACACTCCCCATAAGATCCAAACCAGGCAAGATTGCCCACAGTGATTCCACTTGGAGGTTTACCCATTGCATCAATATCTATAAAAATAAATAAACAACTTCTCATTAGGAAAGTAGCTAGGTCTGTATGTAGGCACAAAGGTATTTCTTAAGTCTGGATTCAAGCCTGTCAGCCCAACTGCCTATTGCTTATCTGCACTTTCATAGCATGAAGCAATGATATTAAAGTAATTCAACCCCTCTCTGGATTGGATGCTAGTCCATCAAATGGTAACCCCCCCCCCCAGCATTTAATCCATTGCTACCCATTTATACACCTGATTGGAAACATGAACTGCAAGAGTAAAGTTTCTTGCTCAAGAACACAACACAGTGGAACTGATAATGGGCTGAACCAGGGGTGCCTAAAAAACTCAGACCTCAGACATGAAAAACTCAGCCCCTCTGTGTCTGTCTGGCTGTGTTAATTGGGGACACTATAAATGAAGAAACAACATTGTAAATAGAACTGAAACTTGTAAAAATCTCATCTGATAGGACGCTGACCAGCTACTATTTACAGGACATACAGGTGTTGAATTCGGGACCACCAAAACAAATCCATAACAAGGATTTGCACCTAGGATCTTACAAACGAAGTGCCCTTGATGAGAATGGAAGTGCTCTTGATAAGAATGAAAAGAAAATTGTTAAGCAAAGTGTGACAAAAAATCCTAAAGTAAACCAAGTTGAAGAGCATGAAAGTGAAGAATTTGGATAGTGATTAGAAGTGATTGGGGTGGTGTGGGGGAGCCTGTAGATTTTGTCTTTTGATGTGCCTATCTGCCTTTGCTGATTAGTACGTAACAAATTAGTAATAAGGTAATCAGACCTGTCAAGAAGCTTTATTTTCTATACTTGAAAATAGTTCTGATCAAACAGCCAGGCCTGGCATCATAATATAGAGTGCAAGTAAGCAACATGTTCACAGAATATTTCCAACTTTTTGCCTTCATACAGATAAGTGGCCGAAACAAAGTATAAGCACATTATTAAAGAGGTGTCAAACTCTGTAACATGCAGATAACAACAGAAAATATGCAGGCCTTTGACATCTAAAAATTGCAACAGCACAGTCAAACGGCTCCACTCTACTTAAAATGACTCCATATAACAAAGCATAAAGTGCTACTTGAAAAAAAACGTGTGAACTAAAGAAAGATCCAAGAGAATGTGAGATACCAAAATGCCGTGAACCACAGAACTTGTGTAGGCCAAATATTTATCTTGAAGATGTCAACAATCAGAGATTCAACCAATGCAATCAGGTCATGACACCAGATTCTAGTATTATGCATTGGTGGCATCAATAGAATGTCTAAAGACTCCCTTGTTCCCTTCACGCTCACCGGAAGCTTGTTTGCAGAGTATTGTTATTCAAACACCACCAAAGAAGACCAAACATGCAAAGTAAGAGTGTGAACACATTGTTCTAATCTTTGATAACAAGTAGTCTAATACAAATCATGCAGCAAAGTATTCTCTCACTTTCAAGACATATATATATATCTAATTTTTTTTTCAAACAACTCAACAAGAACTAAAGGTAACATGGCCGGGGGATAAAGATTGCAAATATGAGACGTCTACATGTATCCCCGGGGGGGGGGGGGTACCCCGGAAAAATTGGGTAGGGTTGTGGGGCCGGCTTCCCAAAACCCTTACCCTTTTTATGACCAAAATTTGCAATTTTCCCTCCCCTATTTATGACCTGACTCTTAGATCATTAGGGAAGGGCTTTTGCTGCTGGCTTTATCTAGCCTCCGTAGCGGGCATGAAATGGCGTAGAGGAAGGCAGACTAGAGTGCAAAAATCAAAATGGCGGCAAAATGGCTAAAATCGATACCCGATTTATGACCAAAATGGCTGAAAAACCATACCATTTGGGGCCACACATACCTATATAGCCCATATAAGGGAGTCCCCCCCCCCGGGCATGTATCAAGATGGTAACCATGAAACCTCTCAAACACGGTTTAGAGAAAATCATAATTCACTCCAGAAAACAATCTCCTGCAGTGAAAAATGTTACTCAGCATAAATTATGTGCTCGTTGAACAACAGTGTAGCATCAAAGTACATGTAACGATTACTGCCATTACGCAACATGACGTAAGCTCGATTGCAGGCCCGGCTTGGGGCGTTTCGCTCCGTTTGACGAACATTTGTACTGCAATAGTAATGTCAAATAACACAGTACAAAAAAACTAGTGGTTCAAATGAACGGGAACGCTACCTACTGCTGTTATCTAAAGAAAAAGCACTCCTTTTTGACAAACTTACAAGCCACCAATTCCGTGACGTCAGAGGAATTGGGATTCACCAAGTTGTCATATGCTGCATTGCATTGTGCAGACAGGGTTGAATTTGGTAGAGGCACGGTAAAATTATCATTCTGATGGAAACTCCGGTAAACTGCACTAGGATGAACAGCATCGGAATTTGACGTAAATAGAAGGAACCAAACGAGTAAACAGAAAAATCGCGCACTGACCATCTTGTTCGTGACTTTCGTGACTGACTAATTGACTTGGTATCTCGTCTCCAGATTCCACGTTACCCTTGTTTTCCGCGACGGTGACGTGGGATCTGGGGACGAGATCTGTGCGATGCACCCGCTTGCTCTCACGTTGAAGGTCCGTGGGTCCCGTGGAAGAGGTATCGCGATGAGCTTGTATTCAGAGAAGCTCTGCAATTTAACAAAGACAACAAAGGTATGTTTAATATGGTAGCGAGTACAGAGAAGTGTTTTGTTTATTTTCTTGTTTATTTTTGTCGAACTGCCATTTAGTGTTTTTACTACCGTTTGGGAAACCAGCTGAGGTGACAGAAAGTTGTTGAGACTCAAATTCCAGCGCGCACACATAGTCCGGTTTCCACTCAGATTTTCAACTAACAAGAAGTTGAAACAACTTATAGCCGTGCTTTTTTAACTCCTCTGTTTGCTCCTCTGTTTGCACTCATTAAAAAGCGATACCTGACTGTACTACTTTTAGCTATATCTAAGGTTGAGAAAATAATCACTCGAGTCACACAATCCGAGGTTTTCACTATCACGGCTTATTTTAGAACTCGTTCTGGTTTTTTTCCCTAATATTGACATAAACGCTGCAAGCATATCACGGTACACCTCTTCAATAATTAACTATTCACCAATGTGGAGGTGAATAGAGGTGGATATTTACCATAGTCACGGAGATAGAAAATTCACTTCAGAATAACATGCACACTTCACAAATTACCCCAACACCCACACCTTGTTCAAAATTTCCCTTTTTTATTAATTACTTTAAAATCAATATTACTGTTCATTACACTTGAGTCATTAAAATTCATGATTGGTGAACTGTGAGAAATCTCTCTGGAAAATCTCTTTATGAAGAGGGACATGGAAAATCCTGCTCTACAGAGCCTTGAACACAACTGCAATATTATTATCTTCATTTGTTTGCCTTGGGAAACTGGTTTCATCAACCATGTTGCTTTGCGATCTTTCTGCCTCTCTTTCAGCCCCACCATTTGAAAGTTGTGCTTACCCACGTACATGTAGATCTTATTTCATCCATAGTTAGTGAAACTGGGGTTTCTGGTGTTACCGGAGTTTCTGTAGAGTGTGGATTCTCGCTATCGGCTATCCTAGAAAACTCGTTCTCTGTTCTGCTCATATCAAATGCATTCTTCACCTTCCAAATATGTACTGCTACATACTGAACAAGCAATGCTCTTACCAGCATCTGATGCTATCTGTGAAGAATTCGGGCTGACTGGCTGTTGAAAATTTTTCCTTACCTGCTTTAAGTTGTGAAAAGAATGTGTCTTGGTGCTATAATCTAAGATATATGATATCTGATTTTTGTTCTGAAAAATCACTTGTTGGAGCTTTTCAAAAGAGAAATGGTCTACCATCAGCCTTGTTAATTCGTGGTCTTGCACACTATCTATGGAAGGTCTCCTCTCGCTGGATATCTACTGGTATTACAGGTTTGGCTATCATGTCGAGACTAGCTTACTTTTTTGACCTTTCCTTGCATAAACACTGAACCACATAATCGATGGCCCCTCCCAACACTTGTTGATTTTCAGAATACGATTTTTGTGCTAAAAAACGACATGGTGAGTGTAATGTTAACAACGTCTGGCCATGGAAATTCAATTGATTGAGCTGCAGTGATATGTTTTAAAATCCATTGTTCAGTCAAGTTTTTTGGAAGTTTCGTCAAAAGCTACATGCTCCCTCTCTTAACCCATGTGGTGTTTTTGTCTTGCCTGACAACATATATGATTTGGAAAAAGCACTCATCAATACCCTTGTTGTGAATGAGACAATTATTAACAATATTGAAGAAGCCATAAGGGACCAGTCATCCTCAGAGCAGTGGAAAAAGGAATGCAAGTTCAGATTTAAGACACCTAAATTTGATTTGATTTCAAAAAGGCTGAGGAATCACAAGAAAATTTGCTGCATACCTTATTACTTAATGGTATGTTGAGCATGGATTAAAACATGAACCAATTGCACTTCATGAGTATGAAAAAATTATGTTCACTTGAAAGGCATTCGTAAAGGTTCTTAAGAGTGGTTTTGTTGTTTGTTTGGACATGTCAGTTGTGGGGGCCTCACCAGATGGCAGAGTTGTTGATTTTGGATGCCAAAATCATTTTGGTGCGGCTGAGGTAAAGTGTCTGGAAACCAAGTTTCAAGTCACTCCACTAGAAACATGTCAGGATCCGAGTTTTTTTTTGCGAGGCTGTAAATGGACATTGTAAACATAAATGAAATCATGCATACTACACTCAAGTGCAAGGCCAGATGGGCTGAAGTGGAGCCTCATGGTGTGACTTTATTGTGTATAAAAAGAAGGGAATTTCAGTGGAGATGATCCCTTTTGATGCTGCCTACTAGGCAACTCTGAAACAAAAGCTTAAAACATATTACTTTACACATTTCAGCTAAACTGCAGCCAAATACTAAACTTACATTAGGTAAACAAATGTCTGACATTGAAATTATACATTCATTTTACTTTTCTACATATAATAATAATAATAATAATAATAATAATAATAATAATAATAATAATAATAGTAATAATAATAATAATAATAATAAACTTTATTTAAGTGTCGGGTAGGTATTTAGCTTATGTAAGCTAATTGGGGACACTACTACATTACAATATATTAACAATTAAAATGTATGGTTAAGAATACAAATTAAGAATTAATTGGGTACACTAGACTACTTTACAATATATTAAGGTTTACAGTGTAAGAAACTTTCTAAAAATTACAAATACATTATAATACAAGAGAGAAATACAAATTGATATTTAAGTGAGTCTTAAATAATAAAGCCTTGACTCTGAAGATGACTTCCGCTCAGGTTGTCGAAACATCAGTCACCAACAACAGCTCTTTTCAGAGTTACCTTCACCTGGACAATCACACTATACAAACTTGTAAAGCCTTTGTCAGCCATTGCAGAGTCTCCATTTGAAAAGGGAATGTTCAAGAAGCCACTTTGCTCTACTATTTCCCTGTCAGATATACTGTCAGTATAGAGTAGGCCAATAAATGTTAAGAACCCTTTGGGTGAAATTCCCACCGATGCCTTTAAGGTGGTATGGTGTTTATACGAGCTAAACAATTCACTATTTAAAAGAAGGCTGCTAGGCATTTCACAGCGGATCTCAGTACAGTCAATAATGACCTTTGTGGTTGGATACTTTGGCTTAAAATCCTGAGGCATTGTCTCATTTACTAGTTCTCTAGAAGGCCAAATATTTATATGACCAAGTTTCAAATACATAATAAAGATTCTGTTAACAGTTGGCTGAGAAATGTTAAATAAGTGAGGTAAATGTAACTCAGCAAAACCTTGCCTCAGTCTACACAATATCAACAAGAATATCTTTCAGATCTTATAACCGCGCTTGTAAAATTAAATTTATTTTTTAGCACATTTTTTAGCATGTTGGATCTTTCTATTGGTTTCTGAGAAATTAGGCTCTAAAGTTGGTCAATAGGAAATTTTTTGTTTCACGTCATGCAAAGAGGGGTCACAGGAAAATATTTTGAATATTTTTAATGATAGCCAATCAAGTGCTGATTGATATAGTGCAGTTTGTTTTGATGTAAGAAATAACGCAGACGCGGGTAATTCAGCGAAGCGCAAGTTTGAAGGCTCGCGCGCACTAACCAAAGCGATAAATTTCCAATATTTTTATATATTTGGATTATACATTTCATAACATTTCCATAGATATATAGTTATCCATGGTTCACGTAGCAAAAGTTTAAGCTGCGATGTCAGTGCATTCCATCTATTCTTAGTATATTTAAAATTCTCTTCAAATCTAACGCTTCAATAAAACCAAAAAAAGAAAAAAAAATATTTTACACATATTAAAGCAACCAATATCCGTAACATTTTCCTTGTATTAATGCTTCAACAGTTTTTGCGAATAAACAGCACAGGTTGTGTGATTCTACATGATAAGTTGCTGAGCCTTGTAATCTGAGATTTTTGTTGACCCTGAACATCATAAGCTGCGTCATTCAAGAGAAGTTTGGTTCAGCCTACAGACAAAAAAATTAAACTCATCGCCAATAGATGAGCTTGGGAACTGGTGCCCTACAGGTTGGCGGGGTACCTGAGCAATTCAGGCACAGTAGGGAGGTATCCATGGCAACCCTGCAAGCGGGAACCGCCCCCTGAAGCGGCCGCCAACTGGCACCGTCACACTGAAAAGGGGCTTCAGTGGACAATACTTACCTAACCCTATACTTACCTACCCAACGATCACAAGGGTGGGAGGGGTGGGAGCAAGACTCCGCTACAATTCTCTTGAACAAGGCACTAGAAAAGGCTTCAGCAGCAATTGATCCGCAACGATCAGCAAAGCTATTGATCTGCAAAGATCAGCATGTAAAGTGACCCAGAGCAAAGCAGGTCACGAGGCATGACACGCTCCCTGAGATCCCCCCGCAGGTCACGTACGCTAAAGAGGGGGAGACCGCTGACCGCATTGGCTCGAGGTTAACTTTGCCTAAATTGCATTTAGCCTTATTAAAAAAAAACCAAGGGTAGATTAAGAACCGCGCTCAGCCCAGGGTTGCATGGTTAAAAAGAACTCATCTACTGGTTTTAGAGACCATGACCTTCCTTGTTTGGCAGGCTTAGTTAGCATTGCCAGCAACTTCCTTTCCAGACAACCAGTAATTTGTTTTCTCCCCTGGCATCAGGATCCAAAAAGTTGTACAATGCCACCATAGTCTCATAATTTGGAAACCCCATGTATAAAATGCTACTAGTGAGTCATTTGATGAGATGCCTTTTAATGAAAACATCTGTTCCTCTAGTTGTTCTCGCTTTCCTGTTCCAGATCCACAATTTTTTCTTTTAATTGCAAAACCACTGCTTCCAGTTCTTCAATTTTGAAAAGAGCTGCAGATAGCTTATATGGAAGCTTGGCTATTATTATATTATGCTCCTGTCGCTCCCCTTGGCTATTATTATATTATGCTCCTGTCGCTCCGCTGTTTGCAGTATTTCTGCTGTTTCCGGAAAAGATGTCCTGTCAGCCATATTTGTAGAAAACGAATCATTGCATGATACTTCGCTGAATTATGTCGCCGAAGGCATAACTTCGCTAATTTCTGACGCTAAATTGCCTTGAACAAACCCTCGTTTCTTCCAATATAGAGAAATCCTTGCCTACATCTCTTCTAATGGCATGGGTTCACTGCTTTCTGGTACTTGGATCGTCTGGAAAATGATATCTTTTCCCCCATATCTTTGTCTCGCTTATCCTTCTTCGTACATAATGGAACGCAACAATGTGTTGGCATCTCTGAGCTAATCTCAGAGTAGAAAATATTCTTGTTGGCTAAAGTTGTCCTTACAAAGACTAAGGGAACCTTTTACCCAGCTATTTTTCAAAAGATAAAAATTTCTTCTTCAAATATCTTCATGTATCTCTTCACATGTAATACAAATCTAAGTACGCTTCAAGATTCAGCTGGCTTACCAAGCCTCGCTTTTATGTTTTCGAAACCAGGCCATTCCATGCAGCCGCCATTTATGAATGTGGTGTGTTACTAAACTAAACTAATGTGAATTGTGTGACATGAAAACAGAATGCTTAAAATAATAGTTGCACATTCTACCATTCTTTTACTTGCCATGTTCAGATACCAGCATAACACAATTGAACTAAAACTAAAAATAATACAGTTATGGCCCTCTGTAAAATTAATTGAAGTCTTGGGTATGTGTGTTTCCCTTTTAAGTCTCACAGAACAAGGTGGTGGTGGTAGTAGTGGTTGTCTGTCCTGTTCTGTAGCTTGGATGGTTGAAAGCTCTTAATAAATCTCTTTGGAGATGCCATAGACAAAGAACCAGTGTGCAACTACTCTGGCTTGTTGAGTAGCTCTTGCATCTACTGCTTGACCTCAGTCAGGTGATTTGGCAGAATGCATCTGTTATGCTGGGCCACTGGTACATCATCATTGGTAGCGATGCTGTGCTGAATGGTTGTAGTTTCGACTAGGACTTCATCTTTGGGAATTACGGTACATCTGTATAAGAAGTGAAGATTCCCACTTCCTCTTGCTTCTCAGCTGGATTTTCAGAAAAATCTGTCAAAGTGATTCCAGCAGGGAGATCTTGATCTCTCTGAGGAGCTGGAGGTTGTACAGCCTACAGCAAATCCAATGGAAGTTACTGGCTTTCTGCTCCAAGGAGGCATGATACACCGTACAAATTTATTTTATCAAGTAAACATTTACTCTCTTCAACAATCCCAGTTCTTTGTTTGTGTACAACATTTTATGTGACTTGAACAACTTCTAGAAAAAACCAGAAAGCTCCTTCAGTTCACCAATTTGCGATTCCATGTCTCCAATATCTGCAAAACAGCGAGAAACAGACAAATTGTGAGAAAATTGTGTGAGAGGTCATTACCTTTCAACCAGATAAAAAAATGTTATAACTATATAATAAGTAAGTTAAATTTTTAACCAAATAATATATCATGAAACAAAAATCCTATGATTATTGGCAGGGGTCATAAGGTAAAAACAAATGTTCCTTAAAATTACAAATGTATAAATTCTACAGTACTTAAGTTACAAACCAATGCCTTCCAAATCAATTTCTTCTGTATGGGTTCCAAAATCTTGAGTGAATTTCTGCTTGCTTAGAGCTTCTGCAAAGTACTAATGCTTGATAAAATTGCATTAAGTTATAGAATGATGCAATGCCATGTAACATCAGCATAAACCATGACCATGAAACGTGAACAACAAAAATCACAGGTAATAAACACCTGTATGTAAAATACAGCCTACAAGTATTATGTCTAAAAAAATTGTGGGTTACACTGCACTTTTGGGTGTGCTACCTAAAGTACAGCCCGCATGTGTTGCCTACATGTGTTGTCTCATGCATGCTGGCATTAGATTCAATTCTCTAGTAGAACAACAGGCTACAATGCTCTTTTGGGTTTGCCTACTTTAAGTACAGGGTATGTTTGTAGGAATGAGACAAATTGTACTTAAAAAGGTTCTCCAGTACTAAGCGCACTCCAATGACTAAAACACAAACTCAAGAAACTCAAATTTGTCATGAACTTGAACGCAAGTCAAATAGATTCGGCACAATGACTAAAAATGCAGTCTCAGTCTTCCATCAACACAGGTCTGACAAAAAGTACCTATTGAGAAGTAAATTCTTGGATGGGTTGACATCTTGGTGCTGCTCTTTGTCCAATCGTAGAGCAATTTGAACAGTTTTCTCAGAGCTTTGAAGAATTTCAAGTTCAGTTGGACCTGAAAAAGGATGAAGTGACAGTAACTTACAACTTGAACAAATGAGAAGTAAACTCAACACTTATAGAGAACAGTTGTAGAACAAGGCTTACCCGACATTCAGCTGACATGAACATTCTGGTTTGAAATGGCACACTACTGATATGTCTTTTTTCTGAGATGCGGTCCCCATGAAAAGGCTTCTGGACCATAGTTCTTGAGGGGAGCATTGGCGTTTTGTAAGGAATCCACCCTGTATGCAAGAAGACCAATTGATGCTAGCAATTGCTCTTTATTGTGCATCTCCATGTAAAGAGGGCATAGCTGAATGCTTGTGAACTCTATTTGGAAGAAGAAGCTGATTGTGCATACCAGTTGATCTACAGAAAGAAGGAGGCCAATTGAAACTTTATTACAGGCTGGCATAAATACATGTACTATGCAGATTAATGGAAAATACTAAATTCTGCCATTTCAGCTCATTTTTTGTATGAATGCAGAAAAATCAATCAGATGATTAACTTAACTTGAAAAGAATGACCTGCCTATCATTAAATCTTTTTCCACCTAAATATATTACACTTGCTTCTAAGACAACCCACATACATGTCATTGGGAGCCACATCATTACATTTACAACCCTGATAAAAATCAAGAAGCCATCACAAATTTAACAGATATACCTTAAAGACCCTTTGTCACTTACTGTGATGCATCGCGGCTAAAAAAACTGAATTGTGGACCATGAACCCTTGCTTTGAGGGGAAATCCGTATCCATCATGTTATTTATTGTTGGTATTAGTCATGTTTAAGTGTTTTCCAACTCTACAGTTTCTCTTCTAGTGCTTTTGTTATTTTTTTTGGGATACTCCCTTAATTAGTTGGAATTTTGTTGGATATTACCGTAATTTTCGCCCGATTACCTGTGGGTTATCCGTTAATTTTTCAGTAAACTGTCGTTGCTGCAGGCAATAGGACGGTGCAGGTTATGTGATAATTTTTCAATCCTTCCGTAAGTATTCAACAGTAATTATAGTACTGAGAGAAGATAAGACAGTGATCAGAGTCGTTAAACAAGAAATGCTTCCTATCAATTCTTGTATCATGCTTTATTTGCTCTAGAATTCTTAGCGTTGCTTGAAAACATAAAAAACGTTCCACACAAACAACTTTTTCGCTACGTGTTTGTGCTTCGATAATTTCCTTACCTTGTCACTTTCACAACTATTTTTTTGTTTAAAAAAATCTCATCTAAATGCGCTTCTGCTTTATGAAACAAAATTTTTATTATGCAAAACACAAAGCTAAACTGAAAGATGATGCCGACATTTGTTGGCACGCATGCAATGTAAACCTAGTAGCGTCGTCTGTGATACAAAACGTAATGTAAGAATACTCAACACATCAGGGAAATATTGCTAGCTACATGTAGCGCTGCCCTAAGTTTCCTGTTTCAAGTGATTTTTAAGACCCAGTAGTACCCGAGATAAAAAATACAATTCGTGGTACTGCATTATTAGTGGAAGTTGATAAAAAATATACTAGTCGGCACATGTGTAAACAAAACATTGACAAGGATAGAATCAACAAAAATACTTGACACAGTAAAAAAGTGACAGTTTGCACTGCCTTCATTTAAAAGGTTTTTTCCATTTTAAGTGATCTCTAAGACGCAGTAGATCCCAAGATATTGTTTTTTGAGGAAATTTACGATCTGAATTGTAGTCTTGCTCGATTCTAATGATTATAAAAGGCTAACTGACTCAATAAGTTTTAAAAACATCATTTACGATAAGCCGGTATTCACTTGTCAATTACGAGTTTTTAATACGAGTTCAATTCAAAAGTGCCTGAAAGGCTTAGAGCAATTTTCAAATCGCTCTATCACTTCAAATTTGTGAATTCTCGAACTAATTTGCATTACTTTCTTTTGTTTTGTGTGCGGGTTATCCGCCAGTGCAGGTAATGTGCTGATTCTTTTTTCTCCTTTTGGCAAAAATCAACCGATGCGGGTAAACAGCCGGAAATTACGATATTTAAGGAGTAATGCCACCGCCAAAATGAAACATGAGCAGTGAGTTTGCTGAGTTTCTTCTTCATCGTGGGAACACTGTTTCGAGTCCGCATGATGAAAATTCAAACAAGAGGTGACACGAGGAGATATGCTTGAGCTTGATGATGGATCATCTTTGGGGTTATCAAATTTTTTAGCAACATTCCTGGCGTAATCTAGACTGCCTCTTCCATTAAAAGGCAGTTCAATAAAGAGTTTTTTCATTACCAGGGATTGGCCACAAGCATGTAAAAGGCAAGATAGGAACAAATAATTATAATGAAGTCAAACATTTCTGTGGTTTCAATTGACTCCATAATTTACCTTGATTTCCTCTGACCACTGAATTTCTGCTCTGTGACGGTCAACTTCACTACCGAGTAATCTCTGTGCATTCTCCCATTCTGGCCTCGTTTTTGCCATTCTTACACTGGAGTTTTTGTCCATATCCACAACATAAAGAGCATTTCTTGTCTGCATTTCTGCGGGGACAGCCTGCAAGTTGTGCTGTTTTCTTTCTGCTACATTTTGTTTTATGCGAGCAACACTGTATATAAAGAGCCAATCATATTTTGGTAAAAGCAAGAGAAATAGGCATGTGATATACAACAAACCAGTCAAAAAGTAAAATGAAATTTCATGTATGAGTAACAACCTGTTGGCTCCTTTGGAACTAGAAAAGTGGTGAAAGCATGATGAATAAAGTCCACACTGAATTTTATCTGCCCCTCATAATTATCCTCTAATGTTCCTTAGAATGAGCTGAAAAGGCAGCTGAAATTCAGTCTAAAGAAGTCCAATGTTCACTTAATAACTACCACAATGCTTTCTTGTGTAAATATTGTTATTTTTAGGGTCTTGGGTTTAATTGTAATAAAAACACTGGTTACAGTTCAATTTTAAAATACTTCCAGTACTTACCCTTGCAGGTAAAACAAAACTCCACACTGACACCTCTACTGCCTAGCATGAATTTATTGTTATTCTTCTTGACTAAGAGAAGTATCAAGGTCTTGTAGTCCAAGGTAACTAAGTTAAATGAAAAGGAACTGCAATTGCAGTAATGACACCACAAGGTACAAAGCTAGAGCAAAAAGTAATTTAATACACATGACTTCAAGATGAATTCTTTGTTGAACAGTAATCTTTCTATCTCATTAAGGTCTGGTAACAAAATGACAGTTGCAACGGTTTCACTTCTTGCTGTTGGAACACTTGGTATATTGAACACTTGGTATATTGAGGTCTATTGTTAACATAATTTCATTTTGTTTTCTTTTAGTGTCAGTCAGACATCCAATTGGTTGGAAACCTGTTTATCAATTCATTACCTGTCCAAGCAACAGGGCTGAATAGGCACAGTTGCTTGAGTCAGTATACATCATATTATGTTGTATTGTATACAAATGTTAAAAAAATAAAACATTGTGTTTCAGCACAGTTCTTTCCAAGACATTCAAAATGGTCACCCATCAAGCTTGAGCATTAGCTGTAGGGAAGGGGTGGACACGTTGTGCAACCTTTGTTCCCTGGCAATCATTTCTATAACAAGAAACAAATCCACATGGAAACCTTGTAAAGGAGGAGCCACTTTTTTAACCCCAACATAATCCAAGAGGTACGTGGGAGGATCCCTCATGGAAAAAAGGCAAAAATAGTTTGAGAGTGAAAGAGTTAAAAAGACATTCCTAGGGTCAGGCCTGCTAATTAACTATTGCGAATTAGAATGACATTTATATCAATCATGGTGAACTGTATGCAAGATCAACTTATTAGCTGCCCACATGAGCAAAATAAAGGGAAAAATAAGGGAAAAACAATGTCCTGAATACTGCACAGTAGTATCTTACAGTTAAACTGTGGTCAGCTTTGAGTGGTCAGTATGGCGTGCCATTCAACAAAATAGGAACACCACACTGTTCACGCACGTACAAAGGTGCGTCCTTGACCTTCCTTGCGCTTTCTCCCAGCCTTTGCACACACCGCACCAGCTCTTTTCTGGCCTTTTAATTTCCCCAGACAGTGTCCTCGCAAATTTTCCTGTGTTGTAAAGGTGTAAAAAGCATGCTTTCCAGAGTTTGAGGGTCAATTATAACCATTGTATCCAACAATAAGAAGCTTGGTGAGCCTGGGACATAAAACTAACTGGCCTCGGGCTCAGGAGGTGTATTTGTTAAAAGTAAAGAGACAACATGTTTATTACCGCACAATGTTGCAACCAAATTTCCATTTTGATGGGTTCTTACTTTGCCTGCAATGAGTTTCATCCGCTTGATGTTGACGGGAAGTCATTCTTGTTTTGGCGCACAGTACCACAAGCATCAAATATGCTGAAGTCAAGAAATTAACAGTAAAGAAATTATCAAAGAAAAAATGTTGGTTATTGTCTAAATAGTGCCCACTAAGAGTCTTAACAACATAATAGCCTAGACCTTTTCATCTAAAGAAGTCACTGTTTGTACAATTCTTGCCCAAGTAGACTTGAAAGCGAGGAGCATAGTAAGTGTCAGCATCTGTGAGTAGCCAAACTTTGATACCAAATTTGTGTGGCCTTGTGGGCATACACTGCCATAAAGACAGCGTACCGTTAAACCTCACAAGCCCCTCATCCACAGCAATGTTTTTGCCGGGTGTGTAGGCTTTTTCTAACAGAGTAACTAGTGGGCAAACCTTGCAAAGCAGATCTGCTTGGTCCTTGGTATTTGGATTGGCAAGGTGGACATACTTTTCCAGAGTTAAAAACACTGCTTGGGGATTGTTTTTTTTAAGCCTTCAACTCTAATAAATTGATCAGAACCCCAGTACATTGCCAGCTGTGGAAGTTCATGGATTTGAATCAAAATATTGAGGTTGAGATATGCTGAAATTTCTTCTCAATTGGTTACGAATGTTGCATCATCCTTTCAATGGACATAGGCATTCCCTGTTAGCAGATGTCTCTCACGGTGCTGCAAAAATGAGAGGAGGGAGAGAGACCTCTGCCGGCTCCCGACATGTTTCCTATTATGCATGCACTGGCGTTTCCTTAACAACCAGTGACATTTTTCTCAGTTGCGACACAACCCACAGAACCGGTTTGCACACAAACTTCAGACGAAATGCGGGTGTGTTTTAGAGAATTCTTCACAATCTAAAAGGATGCAGAGAACTCCACTACCTCACAAATATGGGGAAAGCATGTCACCTCGAATGCCCGTTAAACCAGTTGGGTCTGGAAAAGACGGTAAATGCCTTTTGTGCGGTTTAGATTTCAAAATAAGTGGGCAAAACACTTGGAGTTCCCTCAAGAACAAAGAGCTTAGAGACAGAGTTTGTCAGCTGTTAAATAAAACTCCTGACTTTGAAAGGGAATCGACTCGCCTGTGTGAAAAGTGCTTTCAACGTATTGAAACCACTGGTTCTGCAGAGAAGATATCCTTGTCATTGTAACAACAGATAACTCGGCAGCCACTCGTGTTGCTAGTTGGTAGATTAAAGATTTGCCATAGCCTGTCGGGAGAAACGCAAACATATTGCTTCCTTTAAGGAAACCAAGTATGACTTCTTTGTAGGGAAGTTATTTCTTTTATGTTTGTCGCCAAACTTAGAAACGGATGATTTTATGGCTTGATCAAAGTGAGAAATTTAGAAACTAGAGGATCTCATGGAAGCCATAATCTATTGTGGGCTCAACAATTGTCAGCTTACAGTCTAACAAGGCATGTGCAATACACAGAACTGGTTTTAAAAACGGTAAATTTCGACCAGAAATCTGGTCGGCGGCTACATCAAACAACGTGTCAGGAGCCAGCAGAGGTCTCTCTCCCTCCTCTCATTTTTGCTGCACCGTGGCTCGAAATTTTGACTCACTGGTTGCCAATGCCACCAGAAATTACGGGTTGGCGACTATATTTTTAGAGCTAGTCACCAGTGGCCAACTCACCTTCAACTTTTTTCCTCCAACCTTTTAATCTCAAAGGTAGATGTAAATTAATTTTACTTTTGGATAACATGCACAATTTATGCAGATATAAGAAAACAAACCCACAACTCTTTGATCACCATGTTTCATAATTGAGAGCCATGTTTGATTCAGTAGCTTCTTTAATAAAAGTAGCGCAGGCACACTATCAACACATGCAATCATTGAAGCCATGAACGCAAGGCTTTTTAGTGCTCAAAATATGGAAAACCGGGGATTGTAAATGGTCCTTTATGTTTAGGTTTGTATATTAATTTTATGTAAGCTTTTAACTTGAAGTTACATGGAAACTTAATTTAAGTGGAGGAAACAGAGGAAACAGGACTGAGCTGCTTTCACATTGATAATTTACTTCGTAATGCGCAATGTTTTACGATGTATGTATGTTTTACGAGCCCATCTTAGAAGCTTATTTGTACATAAATATAGGACTTTGACAAAGATTGTGTGTGTACATGGTCATTGCAAATAATTATACTGTGAAGAAAAAACATCCAGGGAAAAAAATGGCAACTAAAAGTCAAGATCTGGTGACCAAAATTTTTGGATTAGTCACCAGCTGGGGCCTAACTAAAACAGATAATTTCGAGCCCTGGCTGTGAGACCTCTGCTAGCAGGGAAGCATAGGCAATGCTGTGCTGGACAATTTCTTCTTTGTTGTCGATGAAAAAATTTAAGAAATCTTTGGCCATTGCATTGTCCCCAAGATTTCTGGATGGGTCATGGCGAACAGAGAACTCTTGTGCATTGATTCCACTCAATGTATTTGACCACTGAAGTGGTTTTGAAGGTGCGTCCTTGGATTCTTCATTGCTGCTTCCGCTGCTTTCTTCGACACTCTCAGCAAAAACCTTGACATCAGAATTACTTGGGCTTTCCCGAGGTTGTTCATCGATGAGAGCTTCAACTTCTGCATCCACATTGTAAAGTGATTCTTGCTCTTGCTGTCTTTGGTGGTCCTGCCTCATTTGGCCGATTTCTTTAACTGGTGAAGAAAACAATGTTGTTTGGCTGGGTCTTGTGGCTCAACACCATGATGAAGAGTTGGAATGATGTTCTTCTTCATAGCGTAAACTGCAACATCCATCTCTGTTTCTGCTGGATTTGACTTTTTAATGGTGTTTTGGCGAATTGCAAGACCATAATACTTCTGCAGCTGTTTAACTTTTCTCCCCATCAGTCCCCCACAACCTCCAATCAGTTGACCATCAGCCAGTTTACCCTTTGCTCTAGCTTTGAGGTTCAGCAAGTGTTTTCCCATTCTTTGAACATGCCCCACACAGTCCAATTTTTCCACATTTATTTCGCCATAAATATGTTCAACAGAATTGAATGCCTTACTGTCGCCATTGCTTACCATCCACTTATACCTGAGGTTGTGGCGTTTGATTGACCTACCCCACAGGACAACAGCTCCTTCAGCTTGCATAGCTGGAGAACTACCAGTCAAGTTAATATCACACTCATGTTCTAACAGACACTCTTCAAACTCTTCATTGGTGCATTTTCCCTTTTATAGGGCACGTTTGACATGATTTGGACAAGACATGGTAGTCCAAGACTACACCTGCTAAACCCTAGCTTAGCCTATGTGCCATCAAAACTAAGAGCAACATCGAGGATGCCATTCTCATCTTGTGTTGTCAGAGTCGTTCTCCAGCTCTCCTCATCTCTTCCTTCACTTCAAGTGCTTCTAAGATGTTATCTAGTACTTGTTTATAATATGCATTTTTAGTGAGAAAAGGCATGTTTATGATTTTTCAAAATGTAGCAAGTCCTTCATAGCCACCACCAGTCTCTATGGCATGATAAACAGCTTGGCGGTTGATATCGTGATGTTCCTCGCTGGGTCACACTGGTGGAGGTTAGAAATGGTGTAGACTCGTGGCAGGTGTTACACTGTAAAGACAGTTCTGACATCAGTCCCTGTCATTTTGTTGTGTCATCTTTTAGAGTTAAACTCCCTAGACAGAAAAATTAAGTGTAACTAAGCAAAAATTGAAAAATTGGCATGCAGTTTGACAGGAACACACAACAACAGAAAACATATTGCAGTGTAAAATAACCTAAACATAACAATGCCCTCTTGGAGCTAGCCCTTCAATCTAAACGGTCAGTAACTACAGACAAAAATGTGCTAGAATTCAGGAGCCAAAGTCGAAAGCAAAAACTAGCCATAAATGTTATAACTTTTAATCACAAATGTAATAAATCCACTAACCATAAATGTAATAAAATCTGCCTATAACTGTAATAAGCTGGACAACCATAAATGTAACTAACTGGCTATGACTTCCAAGTACTTGGTTTATTACAACGTGAACACGATAACGGCAACTAATAAATAAAGAAGTTGTTTAAATAGTCGCCTTTGCATTGTCATCATACTGGTTGTTGATGATTGCTAATAAATAAAATAATTTAAACATAATATTATGTGGAACATTTCCTAAAAAAGACCTAGTGCTTCCGTTCTATGTGGCGGACAGTACAAGGCAAGATGCTTTCAATCTTGTCTATTAGTATCTATTTCTTTCCTTTTTTCCAATAGATTACTATTACATACATCCATGTTGCAAAGCCAGTGAAAAGAAGATGGGATCTATCCAAGCATTTATCCCCTGAGGACTGTTTATGGTTTCGTTTAATGCCAACTCAAGCCCGCTACCTCTTCCATATTGTTTAGGAATCGGTCTTGTGCTGCCTTGTGCTGTGTTAAAGTTTCATTTCGGTAGCCTTCCAATGTACTGAGAAAGTAATCTTTTCAATTTGGTCAATGTGTGACTTGTGCAATTAAATGTATTAAAAATTGTTCAATTATGTCCTGTCATCGATAAGTTTACTATAATATCGAAGATTTCCTCCGGCAGCGATTCCAGTTTAACTTCTTCAGCAACTTTTTTTCTTGTTCTTCATGTTGCTCTTGTTGTTGTTGTTGTTGTTTTTCTTCTTCTTGTTGTTCACTGTTTTTTAGAGTTTGTAATGTTTTGTTCGTTGCCAGAAAGTACTACCTCATCTTCAATACCATTTTCATAATTGTTTTGTTCATGTTAATTTTCTTCACCATCTTAAAGAATGTTTTTGCTTCCTTTTCTTTTATGGGAGGAGTCTGTTTCTTTGTCACTTTCTTGATTAACTGTATTATTAGTGACTTTGATTAACTGTATTATTAGCGACTGAGCAGACATAGTGGATACCTTCATCCTCTAAAAAACGATCCAGGAAAACCCAAGTCACAGGTTCACAGTTCTGAGGACTAATGACAATTCTCCCCTCAGGACCAAGACTGTAAGTTACAACTATCTCTGCAAGGTAAAGGTTAGCCATGACTTAAATAGTTAACTGATTGCCATATGTTGAATTTTGTGCCACTGTATTAAGATATTCAGACCAGGGCATTGCAGCGAAGAGCCCTAGAGGACTTCCATCCACAACATTGGGATTGTATGATAAATATTGAACAGCCTCATGCTGACGTGTTTTATTAGACCTGTAGATCCCAACATCTTGCAAAGCATGAGCTACGGCTGTGAACTGGCTGTTACCATCTCCAGCAAGGTTAAATGAAATAGCAAGGCCCTGATCCCAAAATGCCTTGTGGCTGTCATTATGTTCCAGAGGAATATAAAAATATTTTGTGATGACCAGATAGCCGTTCCTTTCTATTTAGATTCTTTCCCTCATTATTTAGCCTTTCTTTAGCAAGATCTTTCTTGTGTTTTTCTTTTTCAACTGTTAAACTTTGTATTTTGCAATTTGTAAATTTCTTTTAGTGATCTTTCCCTTCTACTACAAAACAACATTTTGGTGCAATCTGACTTTTTGGAAATGGAAAATTGATCCATTGGCTCTACATTGAGGATTTTCTAATACTCTCTTAGCTGGCAAAGCCAGTTCACTCCAACTTTTGAAACATGTCCAAGGTCCTACATAATTTTCTTGTGCAACATACGGTGTGATTGTTCCACTTTGCCCTGATGAACGAATTCCAATTCTTTTGTTCTGAGCTTGTCTTGTGTTTGGCTTTTAATGTGCTGTTTGAGGATGACAACCTGCATTGCTAAGTGAGTGCAAGACGACAGAGCGTCTCAATAAAATAAAAAGATATTTTCTGCTAAAAGAATGTCATGGTACTTAACTTGTTTGCGATCATAGAGCCTTGCACATTGCAAACAAATCCCAACATCATTTGCTTGTAGGCTTTGGGACTGTGGAAGGCTTTAAACTGCTTTTGCATGTAAAAGCCGGTCTCCAAAACCAAATAACAAAGCAAATCATTCAATTCAACCGGCAGAAGGCAGTCTGGTTCAAAGCGTTTCCCCTCCAACAAGGCTGGATCGATTCCAATACTCAAGATTTTCTTCACATAGTATTCTCTGATTAACATTCAGCTTTTTAGCATAGTGAGATAATGGTATTTAACTGACATCGCCTGGATCAGACAAAGGAAGAGAATTTTTATTGTCGGAAGCCATTTTTTGATGGAAAACTTAGCTGAAACACGTGACCTAGATGTGCACCAACATGATGGACAATAATTCTGTGACGTCACATGAAAACGATCTATACCTCCCTCTTCCACGAACTCTGGAAACTCAAGAAAACTATCAGATTTAGTAATGGGCTCTGTTCTTCTGGCAGCATTATTGTTGGAAAACGTTGTGCAGCTTTTTATCCACAATTTGTGAGCACGTCATTGAATGATGGAGGCAAGGAACCATCTTGGAATTTTATGTTCTTAACCAAATAAAACAGGACAGGGGACAGCAACTGCAGTGACTGAAGTAAAGAAGGCAGCTGCTTAATATCAGAGACTTTATCTTTTGAAGAAGTAGCTGCATTTCCTCACTTGGAGGTAAAAGGGCACAGACTGGTGATGGTTTGGCTAATGACAGAAAAGGTCAGACCTCTTTTGGGGCAAGTTTTCTGGCACTATCTCCATATTGAAGGATTCAGATTTCAGACACCATTCTACCATTTTCTTGACTTCAAGGGCATGTGTGGCAAGAGAAGCAACTTCTAATGTCTCTGAACTTCTTTGTGCATTACAATAGCTGTTATTAAAATAGTTTTAAGACAATCTTTAAGAGTTAGGAGAAAGTTACAAATTTAAAAGAAACATATTTTACATTAGAGATTTGGCCATAGTGAAAAAACCCTCTGATATAAGCAATAAATGGGGTTATATTTGGGATTGCCAATGATTCTTGCAATTTGAAAGAAATTGATACCACCTCAAACAAAATGGAATTTTGGAAAGCTTCTCTCTATGGGTATACTCGGCAGTGATCTACTTGAATTAGAACAAAGTTTGATAATCACTGGAATTGTTTTGTGCTATTACCACATTCCTAAAGTCACTCAACAATTTGGAAAGGCTGTGTTGACAAGGCAAGAATCTGTATTCTGCGCATTCTGAAACTTTACTAAAACTGGGCCAACATTGCTTCTGTTCTCAGGCACAATCTGCCCATTGCCACAAAAAAGGTATTGCACAGAAGAACTTACTGCTGCAAAAGCTCCCTTGTCTTGTGATTTATCAGTATCCTTTCTTTATGCCTAGTGTTAAAAAAGGCATAGCAATAAATATGTCAAAAGGCAGTGTGCAAAAACATACACTGTAATAATGGTAATGGTTAACAACAGCCAAAATTTTGGACAAATACAAACATCAGCAAAAACATACAAACTTGTAAGAAAGTAAAAACTAAATTAAAAAAGCACAACCCTCATATAAAATAGCATCAAACAGCCATGGGTAGATATATGAAACACTTATCTTCCAGATTCCCTCTGATTGTGCTGTTCAGACTGTTCTTTCTCTGTGCTGCTCTCTTTTTGCCTTCCTGGTACATGGTTACATCAAAACGCTAACCCAGTTGCATCAAATATCACAACAGATGGCGCATCTTTACAAGTTGGGCAGTTAAACGATCATAAAAATCTTCAGGAATTAAGGACAGGAAAGAGTACCTGCAATTGGATAGACATAAAATTCTCAAAGTGAGGAAGGAAAAAATCGCAAGTTATGACTCCTCATTAGAATTTCCAGATGTCCTTCTTCAGTATGAATAGTAACCATAACAACCAGGTTAGCAGCAACCACCAGGAACTGTCACACTGAAAAACATCTCAGTGGAATGAAATCATCAAGCTTACCCATAGAGGGATGGGAGGGATGGAAGCAAAAGTGATTGATGTCCCAGCTAGCGAAAGGCAAAGCAAGCAAATGACTTGGACCTCAACAGGAGACCTGTAAAAATACTGATCCCCTGCAAAGTCTTGGAGCACCCCAGGTTCACACATGAGGCTGCTGACCAGCATTGTCCCAAGTTTAACCTTAATTAAATTTAACCACAAAAAATATCACATATTAAGGGTATCTACACCACTTTACGTCGATTTAGATCATTAAAAAAAAGTCAAAACATTACATGCTTGGAATACAATACCATCTTCATCCTGCTCAAGTGACGGAGAAAAGAAAAACATTTCATGAAAATTCTCAAGAGCCAGGCTGATGACATCTGGGTTTACCTGGAGCCGTACTGTTAACAAAGAAAGATAAAATGATCTACAATAGCAGGGCTTATAATAAATGCCCAGCAAAGAGTTTCCTCAAAACCAGTTTCTTCTCTATTGCCAACATTAGTTTCTAAAACAGACATCTGCAATGCCATGGTTGTAATTATACAGTTTTATGGCACTTGCATCAAATCTTTCTAATTACACTTGAACCCAAAAAGTTGATCATGATCCCTGATCATGGAGGTACATGTTTCATTATGAATAAGAACATGTTTCACGCCAGGAAATTATCAAATCAAATTGAGCCAACTTTCATTTTGGCCGCGGGAGATCTGAGGCTTAGTTAGGCAAAATCCAAGATGGCGGATCAATGTGAAGCCAATGAAGGCAAACTAATTATTTCAATAAAAGAGGCACTGAACCGCGAGAAATCAAAATTTGAGCGACGAATTTCAAATGCATATAAGCTAAAGGATTTAAACAATACATTTTCAAGGGCTAAATAAGCTAGCTGAAGCGGTTGTGAAAGGGACGTTTGGTGGTCTTCGTGAGAGAGCCAAATACAGCATCGGCGAGCTATATCCCATGCTACAAGGAAGCATGATCCACGCGAAAACTGCAATTTTTCGCCGTTCAAGTTCAAAGATGAGCAAGGTACATCCCTGGATGGTTTGCTTTGCCTTTCCCATGCCACAGGAGGTCTTCAATCTCTTGCATAAGGAGATTCTTGGTAGAACAAGATATGGGGTAGAGGTTGAAGAGAAACCAGGATCAGTGGCTATAAAGTTTTCAAGCCTGAGAAGATTATGTAACCTGTTCGACCAATTAGACTGTGGTGAATTCAGAAAGCAACTTGGTGAGGGAAAAGGAGAAGCAAAGCTTATTGTAAATTACAAGAAGGGAACAATGATGTACATTGCTAAAAAGGAGCTTTTAAGGGCTAAATTTTATTATGGATATTGGAATTCCTATGGCATCAGCCAGCATTGAAAATAATAGACACAATAC
>OMLO01000074.1_pt1 | contig 42932 bp, 26 predicted proteins | sample 1674811 | NCBI WGS metagenome assembly OMLO01 (sample SAMN06265003, study PRJEB25207) | coral metagenome | isolation source: Coral host | place: Mexico:La Bocana,Puerto Morelos, Mexico | collected 2008-11-13
CACACTCGTTTTCGAAGAAATGACGATTTACTTCTATGGCGGGGTCCAGCCGTAAAGAAAAAGCCGCCATTTTCTAAAGTGCGCGCGCTAATCGCGTGTGAAATTGTACGCAGTAGGAGATGCGCAGTGCAATACTGGGAAATGACCTTAATATGCGGCTGTATTCTGATTTCAATAGAGACTGAAAAACCTACAATGTACAGTTTTTTCCTTCGTTATAAATAGTCGGATAAATTGCATGCCATGAACAGACAGGACTGAATATTAGCTTGGTGGTAGAACGCCACCTGCTGTTTTACCAAGTGGCCAAAGATAAATAGCCCTCAATTTCCTCTAGTCTACAAAGAAAGATACTGAAACAAAGAGACTTGACTGCATTTATTTGAACAAACATCCCAAAACGGTTGTGGAAGCGAGTTAAAGTGTGCACGTGCCTCATACGTAGTAGCTATAGACATCCTTGCAAACTGAACAAACAGGGGGTGTCGCACATACTTACTTTAAGCTATGCGGCAAGGTTATAATTTCAACGAGGGTGGTAACGGGAACTCTAGGAATAAAATGCCCCTCCGCAATTCGCGAAAAATATACCGTCATAAATATAAATATAAAATTTACGTAACGCGGCAAAAAGGAGAAATTTTTCGCTCGAACTTAGAAAATTAAGAGATTTTGATCTGCACTTACTTTCCACAAGTGGCAAACAATAAATAATCCGTTTTCCACTGCCGAATGGCCAAATTTAGAAGCATCGAAGGGATTTTCTTTCACCTATATGCAATGCTTATTACGTAATCGCGGAAAACGTGATCAAATTAAGGACTCACAATGACATTATTCAAAAAATCATGGTTCACCGCAGTCACAACTAACGAAGCCCCGATTCACGAGAAAATAGCAAGCTATTTCACATTTCGCGGAAAAAACAAAGCCGTTCATGAATCACAAATGTATTCGTTACAGCTGTCTTCAAAAGCTCTGTGTACGGTGGTTTGATAAATAGATGACATGAATTGACGTGAGTGAAAGTGGCAAATTGGGTCAGTTTCGGTGAATTTCTAGTTTCCCAAAGACAAAATTATTTTTCTCTAGTCTGAAAGGAAAAATGTTGTTTTTATTTGAACAAACATTCCAATTATGTTGTTGAAGCGATTCGAAACAAGCACGTGCGATATCGCGCGCTGAAAAGTACTTTGGGTAATATAGAGTACGTGGCAAGAACGAAATGATATTGGCGTCCAATCTTTTGCACATGAAGCTATATTATTTTGACCTTTAGAAAGAGTAAAAGAAAAACGCGGGGGGAAGATATAAACGCTTAAAATTTACTGTTCAGATGAACAAATCTTGGAGGCTGGTACCAGTTAAACAACGTGATCTATTGCCAGAGAGAATAAGAAAATCGAAAATGCTTATTGTTATTTTCAGTTTCAAAGCAGATAGGATGACTAATTTATCCTGATATATCTAATTGCCTTAGCTCCCCGAATAAGTTTTGTCTTGTTTGCACATGTAGCAAAGCGTGAGCCAGCCGCTGAACGCGGAAGTGGAATGCGCAGTCATCAGTTTTTGTTTCGTACGTGATCCCCGTGATGTCTGAAGCGCTTCAGACAACCGAGACGTGACGTGACGTGAAAACAACATTAATAATACGGCAATATAAAAGCATATAAGTCACCTGAAAAGTAATTTCACCGACAACTAAGGAGTGGTTCCTTCGGACGCTGAAGTTCTTTGTCATGGCTAACTCCACTCCCGAACAGAAACAGGACTCAAAACAAGCAAGGTTGGTGTAAGTTTTATTTCCTACGTTGTGCTGTATTTCATGTAAACACTGCACTCGCCCAATAACAACGCCCACTTCTTTACCTCGCTTTGATCCGACAAAAAAGCCAGAAGACATAGGCAATGTGTAACATTCTATGCCGGAAGATTAAACATTGTCGACCGTCGAAGCTTTGATCAGAATCTCCTCGACGGGATAATAGTAAATGTAACTCTTAACCTTGGAAAGAAAATAACAGTGTAACCAGCGCCCGGGTTTTTGGCAGCTTTCGTCCAGAATTTTGCTTCTAAACACCGCACACAACAAATTTGCGAATGTATTTAATCGATGACACTACTGCAGAGTACTGTGTAAAAAATGGACGGCAGTCATAGAATTTCTTATTTTATTCACTGTTTTTTGCGTTAATAATTTCGCCACAGTTCTTCAGTCGAATTTCAACACTACCATCCGCTACAGCATAACCGAAACTTCAAAACAATCACATAGAAAAATACAATTCTTGCGCTGGCAGGCAAAGCAAAAATCGCTTATGAGCAAATAAACAATGGTAAGAAAAATTACTTCCAGTCGAAAATTTTATCCTGATCAGTGATTTTTTCCCACTCGATGAAATTTTTGCGGCAAGACAGCACAACTAGTAGATTAAAATTGTCTTAGAAAAAATCCAGAATAACAAAGTGCAATTTCATTTGCCGCTGTGTGATGGCTTCTAATACCTCGCTTGAATTCGTTGTGCTTACTTCGTGACCAGAGTTGAAATAAACAGACTCACTAAAATCTTCTGCGATCGCATTTTCGATGGGTGATTGTTCTTTCGAGTTATTTCTTTTCATCTTGAAAATCAAGAATTTTTTATTTGTATTTTATGAGAGGAAAATGTGCGTCTGAAAATTGATGAAAGCCATTTTAAATGAGTGTTTACTACAGTGCGACTAAAGGCTTTCTTTCTCCTACCCCCGAACCAACAAGTGTTGAGAGGACGACAGATTCTCATTGGTTAATTTTTCCTAGAACGATTGACAGCGATCGAGAAAATACCTCGTACGTGACGACAGGTACTTTCAGAATCATTAAGCAAATATCTGTGTGTAGCGCAGTCTTCTTAAATAATTCATGTCTTCACGGCTCTTCGAAACCGGATGTTTTTTTCGTTCGACTGTGAAACGTTTTGCTGTAATCCTAAAACAATATATGGCTTGGGTGGCTCGCAATAATTTGCATGGGAGAGCACGGATCTTGAAGAGTTCCTCTCCAGAATTCCAAAATGAAGAAAATGAAAAACGTGTACTAAGTGCGCAAAAAAATATCTTGCACGTGAGCACAAGGACATTACGCGAGCTGAATTTTGTTATCATTAATGAGAGTCGTTCAGTCAAACCGGACGTTTTTTTCGTCGCAGCTGTGAACTGTTCTGCTGAAATCCTTTCAATTATAATTGGTAGTTATCTTTAGCGGCTACGAAATTGTATTCAAATTTGTAGTCGAGCACGTTTCGCGTCTTTTCAAGTTCCGGTTTTCATGATCAAAACAAGCCTTGTGACCATGCTAAAATGGCAATTTATAGTTGTTGACTGCCGAATTTTTGTCTTTAAAGTGGACAGAGTAGAACATTGTTTTAGAGAAATTATCACTTAAACAGTGATTTAAAATAAAAAAAAGGAAATTTCCTTTACAATACTTACCAAGGTCAGCGCATGACAGTTTTCAGTGGCCTAACTAGTATCAAGGCAATTTCTTTCTGTAAGCAGATCCTAAAAAACAAATGAGGCATCGAAACGTCAAACCGCTTCAATCTTTTTCTACCGTGTCGGAGCGCGGTTTTCACGAACATTTTCCAAAATCACGAATAACGATCTTCAGAATAAGCGATCTCCTTTCGCTCGTCGCGACCGTCACGGGATCATTTCGATTCTAAAAGCGCGTCACGCAATATTTTTTGACCACCCTGATCACTGATATATTTTTTATATTTATTACTTAACAGATTAAACGGGGGTAGGAAGAGTGTTTGTCTACAGCTCCTCTCTTGACTAAAATACGACTTCGTTAAAAATCAACGTGAATTCCCGTACAATGAAGAGTTATGCATTAGTCTTTTGACCTACTGATATTGGAATAGGGGTGTAGTGAAACGGAACAGCTAACAATTATCTGCTTACCTCGAACACACAGTGGGTTCCCAGGACTATACATAGGGCTCAGAGATTAATCAAGGATTTTTTTTTTTTTTTTTTTTTTTTTTTTTTTGGGGGGGGGGGGGGGTGCGTTGAAATGACTGAGATCTATTAAATAAATTAAGGAGCCATGGTAAATCTGACAAAGGAAGAACCAACCTGAATCCGGCTGCCTTGTTAGTTTATCTTGCGGCTGACTTTTCGAGCGTTAGTTGTTGATCTCACTAATTGGGCGACAGGGTCAACATAGAAAATATCCCTTCTACTCTCCATAAATAAGTAATTATGAGTAATAAGTAATTGTTGTGAGAAATTTGAGCGTCTCCTAACGTCTTCCGGCGATGGTCATTTCGATACTTCCCTCTACATGTATGCTATTGCGTGACAGTTCATTAATTGCGGTAATTGAATCATCTCCGTTGCAGTTGTTGCTGTCCACGTCAATGCAATCCATGTCTTCTGTGGTCGTCTTTCTGCAGCAGGTATTTGCGTCTTTTGGAGCGATTCTTCTCTTGGTTTGGTGGAGGAATCGCCAAGCACCCGCTGATAACAATCCTACTGTGTCTTGTGTTCGTCGGTGTCTGTTGCGTTGGATTTGTTTGGTTCCAAACAGAAAACAGAACTGAAAAATTGTTTGTCCCTCAAAGTAGCAAGGCCATTGATGACTTAAACACCGCCGAAAAATTCTTCCGAGTGAAGATTCGAGAGGAAATCGTCGTTTTGGTGGCTTCTTCTGAGCATCCCAATGTTCTTGCTCCTGAGTGTCTCAAGCAGGCTTTTGAAGTTCACAACGCTGTTATCAAACTAGAATCCTATTCCGACTTCTGCGTTACGCTGACTGGGAATAAATCCAAGTCACCAGAGGAATGCATGATGATCAACGCGCTGGAATTTGTGCAGTTCAATGAGAGTAAGCTGGACGGCAAAAACCTCAAACAGGTTCAACTGGAGCTAGACAAAGCGTACAACAACACGGCACTCATGCGTAACGGGCGTCCTTTCTGGTATAACTTCAACCGCATGTTTGGTGATGCCAATCGAAGACATGGACGCCTAACCGATGCGAAAGCATTGCAAATGGTGTATCATATCCGCGACGCTAGTAACGAAGACGAGAGTACAAAAGTCCTCGACTGGGAGAAGAATTTCAACGACAAACTGGCCTCGTTGGTAGGTAAACTTTCCTGTTTCGAGGTACACTACTCCAGTGAAAGAAGCTTGGACGATGCTATCACAGAGAGCAGCGGGTCTGACATTGCACTGGTGTCAGTCACTTTCACTCTAATGATCACCTTTGCAAGCGTCATGCTTGGTAAATTCTTGAACCCGCTGACTGGCCACTCGTTGCTCGCCAATGCCGGAGTGTTCGCAGTGGTCCTAGGGATTGCATCTGGTTTTGGTCTTGCCATGTGGTTCGGCGTGCCTTTTGTTAGTTTCGTGGGAGTATTGCCGTTCTTGGTTTTGGGAATCGGCATTGACGACATGTTCATTATGGTGGATGAGCTCGATCGACAGCCACGTAAACTGTCAAAGACTGACACGATTAAAGAAGTTATGAAGCGTTCGGGAGCCACTGTCACCATGACAACCGTGACGGATTTGGTAGCGTTCGCAGTGAGCACCTCCACATCATTTCCGGCCATAAAGTAAGATAATTAAAATACACAATTCATTTCTTATTAGCAACCTGTGTTTTTTTTTTGGCAAAAACATTTGTGGTTTCTTGATAAGCTGTAATTTACAGTATGAAATCTGCTACGCTCTAGTAAATCGATGGAACTTAAAATTACAACTAGAAACTGCTATGATCAGGATAACATGCCCAGTTGGATGCGAGTTATAGGAGGCTTAGCACGTTTTCCTTACCTTTGGGTTTAACTTATTTCACCTTTATGCTAAGCGATGAAGCCAGAGTAACAAGCCCAGATGTTCGCAAATAATTTCGTACAGTCACTTGTCTATAGCCCTTCAAGGAGAAGTCAAATTATGACCAAGCATAGTTACTAATCTTGAATTACTTTCCTGTGTCTTTATTCATATTTTTCTTGCATTCCAGGTATTTTTGTATTTACGCTGCGCTGACAGTCACTTTTTCCTTCGTCATGATTGTCACATTCTTTGTGGCTATTATGTCATACGACGTGTGGCGAATAAAATCGGACCGAAGGGATTGCTTACCATTTTGCCTGGCACCTCGGCCAAAGAAGGGCGCTCCAGCCTGGGACGAACCTCGTCCACAGACGTCAAATAAAGTTATGCTGTACTGGGGCAAGTTCTTGACGCATCCGTGCACAAAAGTTGTGGTTATCTGCCTTTCACTGTTATTGTTTGGTGCTGGAATATACAGCATCACCCGAGTGGATGAAGCGTTTGACAGACGAATCCTGGCAAAAGATGACTCCTACTTGAAACGATTTTTGTCCGCTCAAGAGAAACATTTTGAGCTGTCCATTGGGGTGAATATCGTGGAGAGTGGTGATGTTGATTATGAGCAGGCCTCCATCCAGGAACAGATCAGAGAGTTGACAAACATCGTCACAGAAAATAAACATTACAAGCAACAGTCAGTCTCCTGGATGGAAGTATTTTCCCAGTATGCCAGGATGTCTAGAAAGAACATAACCGGTCCTAGGTTTTTGCCTGAATTGAAAGCATTCCTTAGCATTCCTAAATTTGCTTATTTCAGTCAAGACTTGAAGTTCTCTGAAGATGGCACAAAGCTGGAAGCTTCTCGGGTCCTCGGTTTTATGAAGAATGACGTCAGCTCCACCTTCCTGAAAAACGCCATGCTCACTCTCCGAGATGATATCGCAGAAAAGTCCAAACTCGATGCCTTTCCAATCACTCGACCGTTTATGTTTTTTGAACAGTTCGCTATAACATCAAGGGAGACCATTAGGAACCTGATAATTGCGGCCATAGCAGTGGTAGTCGTTACAAGCCCCTTCCTGGTGGACTGTACCGTGACGTTCATAGTGGTGCTCAACTTTGCGGCCCTGATATGTGAGTTATTTGGACTGATGGTAATCTGGAATGTGTCCCTTAACGCTGTGTCCATGATCAACCTCGTAATGGCTATTGGGTTCGCAGTCGATTATAGCGCACATATTGCGCATGCCTACGTAACGTCAAACAAGGAAACAGCTGATGAGCGAGTAGTGGATGCATTGAGCACGCTGGGAGCGAGTGTTTTCATGGGAGGTGAGTTTCCGAATAAAATTTGTTATTTCATCCTATTTGTAACGATAACGATAGACAGGTAGAAAAAAAGGTAATTAACGCTACAAGACTAGTAGGGGGTTTAGTTCTTCAGAGTCGTTTAGTCGAGTTGTGAGTACACCTCATTAGGGAAATGTTTACTTAAAATTTACCTTGATTACGTTATTTTCTAGCTGGTTTTATTTTCTTTCAGGATTCAGTACGTTCCTCGGCATGATCGTACTAGCGTTCGCCGCTTCGGAGATCTTCCGAATATTCTTCCGAATGTTCTTCGGCATTGTGGTGTTTGGTCTTCTTCACGGTCTTTGCATTATGCCGGTTTACCTGTCTTTACTGTGCTGGAGACCCGCGGTCGGCAGACCTCACTCGTTAGTTCCTGAGAGTGCACAGAAAATGCGCATCAGAAGCAGTAAAGACGAGGCAAATGGTACCTCACTTTGTTGTTCAGGACTGGATAAAGAAACAGTCGTTTAAACCGTCAGTTTCGAACCGTTTGCACATCCAGAACAAACCCAGTGTTAAATAAGGCAAGCTGAAGAGCTGAAGAACTGTCCATGATACTTAAAAGGACACTGTCACCATTTTTAGCATGATTTTGGAAATCTCAAAAACAATACACTAAAGACTTTGTCACGCTAGATAAAAATTAAGCTTAATTATATTCGAATACAGGCTGCCCATGCGAGAAGATATTCTAAATATGAATATATTTGAAAGTTATCTACGAACTGCTGTCAAGTCTGCTAAGGGACCGATTTAGAGGGGGGCACAGGATTGGGTGGGTAGTCACCACCGTTTTAGAGAAGCATGCAAACCAAAATAAATTGAAAAGCAGTGATAAAGGCGAACACTCTGGACCTGGATGGGTACCTCATTGTAATTTCTACTTCTTGGCTTTACTAAAATAGCTCTTGGAATTGAATTTTTTTTTCAATTACGTTCAATATTTTGGAAACTGAACATGCCTCATTGATCCTGCAACCCCAAGGTACAAGCCACCCCCTCCCCCCCCCCCCCTCCCGAACAGTTCACCCACAGGGAGTTTAATTTCAATTAATTATAAATATAAATTATATAGTGTGGAAACCTGCAAATATGCAAAATATATGCAAGGATCTATTTATTAAAGATTTCAGCAACTTTCTCAGCTAAAAGCTAAAAAGAAATAATTGTTAACTGTTACAAATACAAATGTTAATAAAGATAACTGAAGTATAGTGGACTGATGTGTCTTAGTTAACATAATTAGCAGGGTGCATAAAAGTTAAATCCAGCATGGCAAGTTTATCATTCGAGGTAGATAATTGTCTATATTATGTGCAAAAGTCACTTTCAAGAACAACCTCGTTCCCAGGTCTTTTCCCTTGAAGGTGGGTGGGGCCCCACCCACCTTCAAGGGAAAAGCCCTGGGAACGAGGTTGTTTCAAGAAGTCCATGAACGGGAAAAGAAAACAAACAGCGGTCTTCCTTTTGCAACTGAAATGGCCGAAGAACATGGATATGTATGAAGTCTTTGAAATCAAAGGAAAGATCTAGCGAGTGCCATAAGAAAGCTCTAAGCTACTTATAACCTGACTTCCCTTCCATCTTTTTACATCCATCTTTATTATTAATTTTCGTTTTTGTATCTTCCTCTCATTCTCACTCATACTTTTTTAGGACAGTGATCATGAGGGAAACAGTTATTTTTGTTTTCCTAAGAATCTCGATGCATTACGAGATTCCAGAAATAATTTCACTATATCGCAACGATTTGCTAAATGACACATTTTCCAACATGCGGGGTGGTTAAAATTGACCTGAAAAAAGCCCTGTCTGGGAAATATTTGGCGATCAAACGCGATTGAACAATTTTTGTTGTAGTCCGGTTGGTTAGGTCGAAAATCGTGACAAATCAAAAGTAAGAGCACCAAAATAAGCAGAGATGTTCCTCTTGACATAAGAAACGAATTCAGAAGGGTGCCACGTTATTTGGTTTTCCGGGGGGCCTGAGGCCCCGGGGGGTACTCCCTTATATAGGCTATATAGGTATGTGCGGCCCCAAAGGGTATGGTTTTTCAGCCGTTTTGGTCATAAATAGGGTATCGATTTTTGCACTTTAGTCTTCAATTCAGTTTTTTTTAGAAGAAGCTACTTCTTTATCACGCCCTCCTTCTCCCATCCGCGCTTCGCCTTCCTCTACCCCGTTTACCGCCTGCTACGCAAGCCAGATAAAGCCAGCAACAAAAGCCCTTCCCCTAATGATCTAAGAGTCAGAGGGTACCAAATTTTTGGTCAGGTCATAAATAGGGTAGGGAAAGTCGCAGATTTTGGTCATAAATAGGGTAAGGGATTTGGAAAGCGGGCCGCACACCCCTACCAAATTTTTCTGGGAGTTCCCCCCCATCACATTAAATCCACACCATTTCCTATTTCTCTAAATTTCACTAATCCATTGAGAAAAACTATCTCCTCCCAAATATCCCAAAAAATCACCCAAAAATTTACAAAACTCCACAAAACATAGATTTGTGAGATGAATGAACAGTTTTTCGATTGCTTGAAACGCGAACGAGATATTCACATTAAACCCAAGTCACGCGACGGAAAAACGGCCTTCAAGTAGAACCCCACCTTAATGCGAACGAGGGAGCATTTGATGTGTTTATTACGTACCAGTTTTGACGAATGCTGTTGTCATGATTCAACTACATTACTCAGACTCAGTTTTGTGTTTGTGTCCATAACGCGTTATTGCCTTGATCACGTGACATTCCATAATGAGGCCGGACTGTTGACCAACATTGGGAGCCTTTCAACTTCCGTTTGAATCCTCTGTCAGTTTTGACTCTTTGACAGCGGCACTCACCAAGAATGATATGTCATTGGGCCGTTGAGGTCATGTGATATTAGAATTTGGCGCGGAATACGCACGCCATCTTGCTCGCTCTGATTGTCAGCTCGAGTTCACCACGAGGGGAAATAATTTTCAATTTTTGTCATGTCTGGGTCGCCGAAAGAAAATGGTACGGGTATAGTGCTTATTTCGATGCGGTCCTGCTAAATTTATAGCTTGATTTATGTGTTGTTTTCTTTAAGAACCTTTCGACGACGCTGTGGAAGAGAGGATTATCAATGAAGAATACAAAATCTGGAAAAAGAACACACCGTTTTTGTACGATTTGGTGATGACCCATGCCTTAGAATGGCCAAGCCTTACGGTACAGTGGCTACCTGACGTTACAAAGTAAGTGCATGTGAATTTTAAGTGCTCGTTTCTGGAGCAGCATGGATCGATCGAAGAACCAAAGCTTGTGGATAGATTCTTATTGATTTCAATTTGATTACTGTCATTGTACGACTGTACGTATGAAGTAAACTTAAACTTTAGTTCAAGCTTATTTGTACTGAAGTTTGTTTTCTAAAATTTTTTTTTGTTAAGCTTATTTGATGTGGTATCAACGCTGATAATTATTGTAGTAAAATCCGGTAATGTAGTACTGTACAATAATTCTAAAAATAAGTCAAAATTAGAATTTTGTTTATTGTGCGACTTGATCATATCATGATGATTGCTATTCATTCAAGAACATAACGCTTCCCTTTTTTCTCTCAACCAAAGAATGCAGTTTCATACATAGGTTCTATTTTAGGTTTGTTGTTATTAAATCTAAGCAGGTATTCTTTGATAGAGTTCGTTATATTTCTCTTACAGGCCAGAAGGAAAGGATTATTCTGTACATAGAATCATTCTCGGGACACACACGTATGTTAACCCACTCTTATGGTTATTATCATCCTCGGCATATATGGCTAAAGGTTCCTGGAATAAAACTGGAGCCTGGAAACCGTAACTGAAGATGATTTGTTTCAAGGCTACTTTTGACACCCCAGTTAACATTAATATAACTTAAACAGATCCTGTCTCTATAAATGTTTTTTAGGTCGGATGAGCAAAATCATTTAGTGATAGCAAGTGTTCAAGTTCCTAATGACGATGCTCAGCTTGACACAAGCCACTATGACAGTGAAAAAGGAGGTAATATGTGATAAGTGTTTTACAAGCTTGGCATAAGTGGCTGATATTGGGGTGGAGAATTTGACACTACATGGGAGTGGTAGGGAGACATTTGAAGAAGTTGTTGAAGCTTTTTTGGAGCTTTTCTTAACATAAAGTAGAAGCAGGAAAGAGTTGTTTGAAAGTTACTTTTTTTCTTTTCTCACTACTTACTGGCCCCTGCATGTCCAGGGATCTGGAGCATTTGATCCCAGAATGTGACCCTTAGGTGGGCCATTTGATTTGTTTCAGAGGATAGGAATTTTACCATATGAAAATTCAAAATGTCTAATACCTGGGGACTTGGCCAGGGGACTGACCCTGGGGGCTGACCCAGAGGGGGGGGGGCTTACCCAGGGGGCTTGCCCAGCAGGGAATCTGTTGTTTATTATACTTGATCAATACTAATGATTAATTTTGGTATGATACTGACTTTGTAAAATTTGTCTTATACATTATGTGGATACCTGATTTTTTTTTTTTTTTTTAGAGTTTGGAGGGTTTGGCTCAGTGAGTGGAAAAATAGAAATAGAAATTAAGATTAATCATGAAGGTGAAGTGAACAGGTAAAATGTTAAATCCAGTTAGCTTAATTTATACTCTTGTCTTCAAAACAATGCAACTTTCGTTTAAGTATATTTGTTACAGTTAAACCAAAGATGTCTTGTTCAGATTTGTTCATTTAATTTGAGCTTGACAGGTAAAAAGTATCCAACCAACTTTAAATGTTTACTCTTCTTTTTAAGTGTAAACTCAGTCTCCTTCTAATGTGTTCTTTTCATTCATTGTAGAGCTCGATATATGCCACAAAATCCATGTATGATTGCCACAAAGACCCCAACAGCAGATGTACTTGTTTTTGACTACACCAAGCACCCTTCAAAACCAGGTATGTGTTGCTCCTATAAACTAATTGCAATATTAAGATGACAATACCTCATTATACTAGTGTCTAGATAGACAAAAAATATTACACTTCATGTTTCATGTGGCACATTGTATGGGCATAAATATATCTTATTAGACGTTTTAGTGTGTAGTATCGCTGTATATTTTTACGAGTCATGCAGTTGGTGAGTAAAAATATACAGCGATACTACACACTAAAATGTCTAATAAGAGATTTATTATCCAACGTTTTGGTTTCCACAAAATTCTGACTTGCCAAGGTTTTTGATCTTTCGCGTGGTCGGGGAATGAGACGAGTACAAATATCGTGTGATATTTGTACTCGTTTCGCACGTTATTTGTACTCTACGAAGCAGTGTTGGATAATAATTAACGGTTAACATACTAGTCTGATATACTATTGACAAAAACAATCAGGTCAGTAGTTACATGTAGTCAGACCATCAGTCATTCAGTCTATCAGCCAGTCACAGGGCTAAGAGAAGTGCTGTCCCCTTGTTTCAGATAAGTAGATTTTCCTTCTGGGCAAGTAACATTTCATTCTCACTTGCCTGATGGGCAAGGTATGAGGCACGTCCTGCAGACTAAATCATTAAAAGAGCAATTTGAGAGCTACTTGTCCTGAGTCAGCCAGTCAATCCACAATCAGGTAGCCAGTCATTTGGTCACTGCACCAGTCAGTAAGTCAATTGGCCTGTTTGTCCTTCTGACTGTCCAGTCAACAATTTTTAAATTAGTCAATGAGGTCGTAACTGCACTTCTGTCATCCAACTCCTCAGTAACCCCATGTATACCAAATTGTTCCATGTTGTACAACTGTGTATTATCTTGGCTGTTTCTTACGTTTTGAATTATTTACTTGTTAGATCCTAATGGTGAATGCCGTCCTGATATCAGACTCAAGGGTCATACTAAGGAGGGCTATGGCTTGTCATGGAATCCAAACCAGAACGGCAATCTTTTGAGTGCTTCAGATGACTATGTAAGTCACTATTTCTGTGGCACACAGTGGGACTCTATGTGTTATCTTGTTGCTCTATAAGAGCACTCATGATCAGTGAGTTGCAAAAGGTTGCCAAAGGTCAGGGAAAAATTCAAAGTCAGGGAATTTTATTTTGAGTCAGTGAATTTGATGTTTTGAAGAAAAGTCAAGGAAAATTGAAATAATAATTCAACGCAGCTCATATATTGCCATTGATGACTGAAAGAAACGTCTGCGGTCATTGTTATCTCAATGATGTTTTTCCATAATGTATGCTCAGATGAAAAGGATGGCTGTAAGGGTGGGCTAGACGCTGCTATAATTAATGTGACATTAATTTAGTATTTATCTGGTGGGCAAAATTCTATTTGTAGAAGGTAAAAGTCAGGGAATTTTGAAAAGGGATGTCATTAGCAACCATGTAAAATTATTCAGCTTGATTTTTCAACAGACTGTGTGTCTCTGGGATATTAGCAGCATTGCAAAGGTATGAAACAGTGTGTTGTAACATTTGAGGATGTAATATTATACAGTGCTCATTTTATGAACAGGAACTTTCTTTTCAATAATTGTGATTGACATTTTACATGTTGCTTATTAATATTTTTGATGAGAAAATTTATTTTCTTTGTTGAGCTAGGAGGCCAGAACACTGGAAGCAGCACGGATATTCACTGGGCACACAGCAGTTGTTGAGGTATCTCAATATTAACCAACTTAATATAGCCTAAAAACTTGTGAATTTCTTTAGAAATCAAAACTGTATGTTGTTGTAACTGTGCAAAGTCCAGGGCTGTTATTAACATTTGAGTCACCTGTAGCCTTGTTTTCCACATCCATAGGAAATTTGTTACTTTGTGGGTGAATAGGATCGCCAACAGACCATTTCCCCTGTAACCATAGTTACATCAAGGGAAAATCTAGTATACTTGGCTGTAGCTAGTGCTACAGGTTATTGCCATACTGACCAAGCTGTCAGTCTCAAAGAAGTTAACCCTTTTCTCGTTGTTTTAGGATGTATCATGGCATCTTCTGCATGATAGTTTGTTTGGATCAGTAGCTGATGACCACAAACTTATGATGTGAGTATGAGAGATAACAAATTGCAACCGGCAACACTTATGTTTTCCAGAAGACATGAATTTTGCAATAAATTCCTTATCACAAATCTGATTTAGCTTTAACTGCTTGAACTTAAAAGGCAACATGGGCAAACATCAGATTAAAGGGTAATTTTGCTTTCCCCAGCTGGGACACACGTTCGACAAACAGTTCCAAGGCAACACACACAGTGGATGCCCACACCGCTGAAGTAAGTGCTATGAGCTTTCACATCCTCTTTCTGTAAACTGTGATGTACGAAGAAAAAAATAGTGGACACAGTAGAACATCAATGTTACCAATGTCTCTAAATTTGTTCTCAAGGTTTGTATTAAAATTATTATATGTCCTGATTTGTAATTTATTACTTTCATGTTTTGTAGGTGAACTGCTTGTCATTTAATCCATACAGTGAGTTCATTCTTGCCACGGGATCTGCAGACAAGGTGATAAATATTTTTCTAAATATTCATGTGAGGGAATAGATGTTCTCCAAAAACTGAGGCTTGAAAAAATTATTGTAATTGTATTGTTAACATAGAAAGATAGTTAGTACTTTACTTTCTACTATTGAGGCATTAAGACAATGGTTTTCCATTGGCTGTTCTTAAGGTAATCTAAACACAACTTTGATCAAAGAGAACAACCAATGATGGTTAGATGTTTCACTGCTGGTTACCCTGACAGTAACTAGAGAAAATTCACATCTTATTACACACTCGGAGATCTCCAAGAGTTCTTTGTTGGGCTACACAATCAGTACATGTATAAAATTTTTTTTTTGGCTGAAACCAGCATTGCCCTCTCACAGGTGCAAGAAATTAGTTCACCATGAAGAATGTTTGTTTTGTCTGTCTACTTCTATGTTGATGACCTTTGTTGTGATGTTATGTTTACAGTATAGCCATTATGACTGAATGAAGTATTGATGTCTTCTTTGTTTTGTTTTTTTCTTTTCTACCTTGTAGACTGTTGCATTGTGGGATTTAAGGAATCTTAAACTAAAGCTTCATTCCTTTGAATCACACAAAGATGAAATATTCCAGGTATGATTAGATACATTATGATATTGTCAGTGAATTACACTGTGTTTAGTCCTTGGGTAGACTTAAAAAATAGCAACAAAGATAACGTGTTACTCTTCAGGGGCTCTAGTGGTTACTATTATGATCTCAAGCTTCAGAAGTAGCACATTTGAGTGCCATACTGATCTTATTGCCTTTTGTTGTGTTTTTGGTCAAGAAATGCTGAAATCCTCCCTGAGGAGTGAATTAATTCATAAAACTTAGACTTTGCATTTCAGTAGTGCTAATGGTGTATTCAGAAAGTATCTAGTAAACTGTGCAAACTCTAAATTCTGCAAGCTCTCTAGATGAGAACGGCTTGTGATTTAAGAATAAAAAAAAAAAAAAGTTTTTAAATAAAAAATATGTAATTTTTTTTTTTTTAATTGCAGGTTCAGTGGTCTCCACACAACGAGACAATCCTAGCTTCCAGTGGTACAGATAGAAGACTTCATGTGTGGGATTTAAGGTAATTTGGTTACTCTAACTCAGGTGGTGTTTATTGTGATTAAATAGAAAATTGAATAAATAGATAGATTATTAAAATGTCACTAGGAAATTTAGCTTCAGTAGAAAACAGAGAATTTCTAACTTAACAGGCACAGCAAAAGACTTTAAGCCTGGGTTGTCAATAAGGGGAAATACATGCATAAATAACACAACACCACCAACCAGGGTCCTAATCCTGACTGCTCGATCCAGAGTTAAGTGTGTTAATTTTAAGGCCACCACACCCTTACAAGATTTTTTAGTTTACATGTGAATGATAAAGAAATTTGTGTATTTGGTAGCAAAATTGGCGAGGAACAGTCATCGGAGGATGCTGAAGATGGACCTCCAGAACTTCTGGTATGCAGTGCTCTGTTTGTTGCTATGGCCATAGCTAGTATAAACCAAGGCATGTGCCTTGGTAAAAAGTTTTGAAGTTTTTTATTTATTTTAGGATGCTGTTAGAGGCTACATGTATACAATAAAAGAAATTAACCAAATGACTTTTTATCTAATAGATTTTTGCCCTTCCTTCATGTGTAAGATTTCTGTGTATTTTGATCTCTAAAATGCCTTTTTTGCCTTAACTTGTTTCAGTTCATTCATGGTGGCCACACAGCTAAAATTTCAGACTTCTCTTGGAATCCAAATGAACCATGGGTACTTTGCAGTGTCTCCGAGGACAATATTATGCAAGTGTGGCAGATGGTAAGCACTAACAAATCAGGGAAAAAACAACAACTAAACTCATAGCCACCATCCATGGGTATGTTTTTAATGAAAAATATTTTTGTCAAGAAAAGCATTACTTCAGCTTTACACTGTATTTTAGTTGGATCATAATAGATGTAAGTTATATGGGGGGATGAATGTTCCCTTGATTGCTTGAAACTTTCACTTTTTCTCACTTGTTCCCCAAAAAATTCCATTGTTCCCGAACATTTTTGAAGAATAAAGATATCCCTTGTTCCCTTGAAATTCATGACTGTGTGCTGTGAACACTTGTGATATTTTGACAGCAGTTTTTGTCACTGTACGGTCTCCTGTTAAAAAGTATTGTTACATCTGTCAGTAATGGTTCTTTTCAGTGGCATCCCTGGAGTTGAGAAAGAACTCATAATTATATTATTATTATTATTATTAATTCATTACACAGCATTCCATGTGTACAGTTGACTTTTGAATTACGCCAAGTCATCTGATTGGGAGGAATGCAAAAGAATAATGGCAGGGTATTACCTTGGTTTAAAACTCACTAGATTTTAGTGTTGTTTTGTCCCCACGTTCTGCCAGACAGGAGAACCTTTTCATAAAGAATGCCAGGTGAAGAGTTGTCCACCATAGGATAGCTTTATTATTGCATATTTTGCTCTTACTGTATTTTTTTCTTTCTATTATTTTAGGCTGAAAACATTTACAATGATGAAGAACTTGACACTCCTGCATCAGAGCTAGAATCAGGGGCATCATGAAACCTTCTTTGCGCTGGTTAATTAAATATATCATCTTAAGAGCCTTAAACTCTGTTCACAGATCTTAGTTTCATAAGGCGTGAATCAAGCAGCGCCCATTTTTCATCCAGGGCAAACAACAGTGATGTCTAGATGTTGGTATTCCTGATCAATTTGTAAAGTTCTATAGCTAGGGATGTTCAATGTTGGTTATACATTGTTGTGTTCAGATCTTCAGTGTAAGTAAGCTCTGTCTTCGACAACTCGTGCTTGTGCCTTTGAAATTCAGCAACAAACTAAATCTGCGAACATTTTACTTTTTCTCTCCTAAATTTTCATGTTAGGATAAAAACTGTTAAGGGACAAAAATAAGGCCGCTCTTTGTGCTCTGGAGGCAAGAGGAAAATGAGAATGACCTGGCTACAGTGATATTCTCCCTACTGCTCTGTGGTATGGAGAATTTCGTTTTGAATCAGTATCTTTACTGTCACTATCCTTTTCATAAGAATGCAGATGTTGTACAGAAGTTGTTTTCATCATTAAATTGAAAGGTTTCACTCTTACCCAGTGGCAATGGCTTTTAGCTTTCATTTTTTTGTGTTCATAGAACTGGTGTGCTTTATGAATGAATGATTGAATAAACGGATGGACTGACAGACTCACCGGCCGGCCGGCCGGCCGACAAACTGATCGGCCAGCACCAACCGACCGACCGACCAACCAACCGATCTTCGAAATAACTGCAGTGACTCCCTTACTACAATGATCTTTTTAATATTCGGCAGAGCATCACTCATCTCGTATTACAAAATGTTTGACTAATTGCGCGCGCTGTGATTGGTCAGTTCGAGTTCATTGTAGCTCCACGCGGCTTACGTCACACTCGTGCTTTATCGAGTTATAATGCACGCTGCTTACGTCACGAGTGTGAGCGCGCGCAACTTCCTTAGTAGCATTTTATAAAAGAAATAAAAAACTTCGTCGTGTATTGTCGAGTTATATAAGTACTTGGGATTTTTTAAGAACTCTCGAGAAGTGCGAGAAACACTCGGCTGCGCCTCGTGCTTCTCTATGCACTTGTCTCGTGTTCTTAACAATTCCCGCGCGATATAACTCAACAATGCACTCGGATGCGTTTTTTATTTCTTTAACAGTTTCTTCTGTTGAGTTATGAGGATGACCGAATTCAATAATTTTCGAGATTTTGATCCTACTCTCTTAATAAGCAGAATAAGTCTCTTAACTGAAGCTAATTGTGATGAAACACATTGTAAGCCTTATCTGGCGAAACTGTATCTTGCATGTAACAGCAATACATATGCGGAGCTACAAGAAACTAGTTCTTTTAACACCTTTAAGAACAGGTAAATGCTTTCTTACGCTATTTAGACTAGACAAGCATATATGAAATTTGACGCGTAACTTCCAATAAGTAATCGCAAACTAATGACTGAATCTGGTACTAAATTCACCAACTTTTCTTTTGTCCTAAATACGAAATTCTTAGGAAAGGGTTAAACAACATTAAAACTATCATGTACCGAATCGTCCTAAAACTAAAAAAAAAAGCTAGCTGCCAAAGAATCAATGAATTCTCAAGTGTTCATATTCAGTTGACGAAGTTCATGTTGTCAGGCTTCATACAACAATCTATTATCAAAAGCAGATAGATGTAAATTGATTTGTATCTATGCCTTTAATGCATTCTTGGCATTTCTTGTCTAGTGTTGCAATACTGGAAGAATTTACGCTCACGCAAACATAGCTACTTGTTCAGTTTGATGATCTAACCTAATATTAATATTGTCTGGGTACGTTCCTTTGGGAAGATCTGGATCAGGGTCAATGATCCAAGATCACTCAGATCAAGGTGCAACGAAGGCCCCGTCAACAGACAGAAAAGCAACATAAAAACGTGGCCTTATTTCTCCGGTTGTAGCATGTACTATCCACACCAATCCGTCACGAAAACGAGCTTTTCGAAAACGCTCTTACTACCGGAGGAATTTGAAAATGCCAGCTTTGCATTTGAGTGTCAATGGAAAACATTTTGAAAACAGAGCTTTCAGAAAACGATGACATCTCATGTGTTTTCCCTGCAGGGCATTACTCAAACAGAAATCCAAAATGATCACTGATCACTGTAGTAACATGAAGTACCTACTGACCGCTGACCAGGGTCGGAGGTGAGAGTGGTAGGAATCGATCGTAGGCTCTATATTAAAGTATGTTGTGTTTCTTGTTGTCTTGCTGCCTTTCCGGACTCAACAATCACTGGCGAAGTGTGGACTGAAAAATGACAATTTATGCGTTTTCAGTGTGAAAACGCTGTGTTCAAATTATTCCGGTGTGATGCGGAGGGGGCCTAAAAAAAACTTATGAATCCTTGCCCAGAATGAATTCATTGCGGTTTCCTTTGATTTACAGTGATCCGAATAATCCAGTTGGATGATTGATCCTGATCCGGGACATCCTAAAGGAACGTACCCATAATCTATGCTTCGTCAAGCAACTCGTCTTAGAACTGAAAATAAACTGTAACGATAGTAAATACCAAAAGAAAACCCAAATCTGGTAAGTTTCCTCCACTAACACATGGCTTCTCTCTTTCATCCTGCACAAAAGCGATCCTGTTCTCTACTCCGGTCATAATGGGAGATTTTGCCTTGAAATAGTCCACCATCACCTGATCATCGGTTATGTTGCCAACTTGATGAGAGAGTTTCTTCCCTTTGATAACACTAAGTCCCGCTCCACCCTCGGCCATGTAGGACGATAGAATTACTTTGTACACAGCGGACTGGTTAAGAGCTTTATACGAAGGGTATTTACAGGAAGCACAACGAACCTGGATTGCCACCACTCTGTTGCCAGACGGCTTTTCCATGTCGTACTGTATTTGAAGTCCTACAAGTCAAGGCGAAAGTTGTTTTCAAGAGGCTGCCATTGATACCTTAATAATTTTCATGGGCTGGGATTTAACATTACCACGTTAATTTTTACTGGGCAATCGTGTTGGGTACATTCACGAGGTCTTTTCTTGTTGCCTCCATTTCACTCCCAGGGGATATTTTCTCCTATTAATACGGAATGTTTCTACGATTTTCGCATCCACATCATGTTCTTGTTGGCTTTGGGTCAAGTTGAGATAAATTACCTGAGATTTTACGGAAAATGGGTGGCAAAAATTGGAGCTATGTCCACGTGGCGACCCAGCTAGCATTCAAATACTTCATGCTTCTTCGTTCTGGTGCATGTAGAACAATACAATGAACTGCATTTGTTCAACGACTCCAATATTCTTGGAATGTACATCGCTTTAGAATAAAGGTCGCCTCCTATTTATTCCTTAACTCTTTCAAATAGTACAATAGTTAACTCTGCGTTCGAATCCAGTGCCCCATCTGCCCGACGCATATCGCAAGTTGCGAATATCACCCCAATCCTCCTGGATATTACGCTAGCTCATCGAGTGCACCACTCAGAAATTCAATTCTCCGGTTACCCATTTATAAACTCGGGTGAACAGAGGCACCGTAGGGTGAGTTGGTGACGTTTGTTTGACGTGAAGGCGCATATTGAATGAAGGACAATAAATTGAATCACTACCGTGAAGTCGGTATCCTGGATAGTCCGTAGTAAAAGGCTACACTATTTTCCCCGTGTGACCAGTTAAGTTATACCTCCGAACTGAAAAAAAAAATATTGCTAGTCACATCATAACATTTTCAGAGCTAACTATTTGCAATTAGGTAGGATTGTGTTGGACGCTCAGACTACTATAAACTGAAAAACTGAAACTGAAATCTTTAAAACGCACCTGAGACTTGCAGAAATGATGCACTGGGGTTGCTTTCGTCGTACTTTGAAGCCACCTGTTCAAAAACCTGCACAAGGTCCTTGCCTTTAAGTTCCACGATGTCCACCGTGTTTTTGTAGGGGAAACTGTTAGCTATATAACCATACGTGACATTATCTGTGAAATAGAAACATATGCTATGTCTAACTGAAATGTTTAGAGAACGTCACAGCACGTGAATTTTGAAAAGTTTAGCCTAAACGTTGCACTCTCTTCCTTGCGATTCGACACTTAAACTAGCTTCATTGAAAAAGGTCATTTCAAATTGTACCATCTCTTCGAAGGTTCATCACTAGCAGAATATTAAGGAGATAACAATTTCGGAAAAAAAAACGTGTCCGAAAATATAACCATCCGAAATTTAATATATACCTCATGGTCTCTTGCTACAATACACTATTCAGAGATCATTAACCCAATTTGAGCTCCAAAGCTATAATTAGTTTCCTTTAATAATTTTCCTAAATTTGAACGCTTGAAGTCCGAACTTTTATCGTCCGAAAGTTTTTGCGAGTAATGTATACTCATTAGCGCTTTGTAATTTTGTGATTTTTTTGTAGTTTTACCCCCCCCCCCCCCCCCAGGGGTAAAACCTTGGCTACTTAATTTGCAGCACACAGTACCTTTAGCGTTAACGAACATTGATGAGGTAATGCTTCCACTGTTCTGAATCGCAATACTAGCCGTCGTCCACTGTGATTCACTCGCAAATTGTTTAGCGTAGTGAAACACAAATGCATCTGTGACAACGTTTCCTAAATTGCATTCTTTGAGCATACATCCAGGTTTTCTTGCATCAAGAAACACATAGCTTGTCCCCACTTTGACCTGAATGATAAAAAATTGTCTTTTTCATTTCCTCGCATTTATAACAAGACACTGTGCTGTTATAATATAGTATCTCATGGTACTGGCTTCCTAGCTTCCAGCAACAAAACTAAATCAATTGCACTTCCCCGCTTTTCTGCTTTAAGTCCTGATTGGTAACTAACCTGTCCATAATTTGTGCATGCTCGCTTTTTTTTCGCCTATCGTTTTCACACGAGTGAAACAGTAGCTCAGAAATTGGTTTGTTCCAGGCGTACGGTTGGTAGTGGAGAGCGCGGCGCCGGCGCGAAGAACGAGTGGGAAAAAGGCGAGAGTTATGAAGTACTCTTTTCGCCAGATCTCCTCGTTTTCACGCTCGCCTCGATCCTCTCGCCCCAAAAAACCGAGAGTCTGGAACCAGATATTAAGAATTCAGTTTGCATCCGCAGGATGATTGCATCACAAATTAATAGTTGTACTGTTTTTTAATGCTCATAACTACTGCTAGTCTCCTTCGCAGCCTCGATTCGCAGCCGTTTTTTGGGATGTCACGCAACGCTTCCCGTTGCGTGACATCCCAAAAAACGGCTGCGAAGGAGACTAAACTACCACTAAACGAGGCACAGAAACTAAAAGGTGACGCGGGTTCTGGAGAAGACAGAATTGAAGAATATGTCTCTAACCTCAGATACTTTGGACACCTCATTTTTCATTTCTTGAACCTGCTGGAGGACGGCTGGATCTTTTTGTACTGTGTTATCCAGTAAAACAGGATTTCCACTCCACTTGATCACTTCACCATCAGCATCAAAATCGACCTTTAGCTTTCCGAGGTATTTACCATAAGCAAAGTCCTGAACAACTAACACCTTGGCATCAGGGTTACTATCTGGTGTAATAACCAAGGGATACGGACCGTACGGCTTTTCAGTGGACGGGGGTGTGCCTAGAATGATACGAGGGGGAAAGACATTTTAGGCAATCCTTCGTTGTTGGAATGCAGCAGTTTTCATTTGACTGTGGCGTAAAACCAAAACTTAAGCAATTACAATAGTCGATCGCAAAAGACGCAAACAAACAAGTAAATGATGAGGACACAAAAACAATTAACCTCCCCCCCCCCCCCCCCACCCAAGAGCGGGAAAAAAGCATAAGAACTGAAACGCGCGTGATCAAAAACCCATTCTCGTTTTACATCTGATTGGTCGCAATTATTTCCGACCAATTTCAGCGCATAGAAGTTTAAAACTAATCTCGCGACTCAGTTGAAGACTACTCTAATTATACTGACAAGCGACAGGGTTGGCTAAAATCGGTGTTGATTAACATTGAGGGCCGTTATCACAGAAAAGAGACTCTATTATGTACAATACTGGAATTGATAATATAAAGAATCTGTTTCTACAATGTCGCATTTGTCGCTCCAAACTTAGGTTTTTAGTTTAAGACGAGTACGATCCTTGCACTGTGCCATTACCTGTGTACAGGAAAGTATTTGTGTGTCCTCCCACCACGATATCCACACCGTCGACTTCTTTGGCGATTTTCTTGTCTACGTCTATACCAGCGTGGCCAACGGCAATTATCTTGTTGATGTCGCGCTCGTTGAGTTCGTTTACAGCTCTTCTAACAGAATCTACCTCGGGTAGGAACTTCACGTTTGGGCCTGGTCCAGGTTTTGATAGCCTTAAATTAAAAACAAACAAAGAGAGCACAAGCCGTGAAGCATACAAGATGTAGCAAAGTACAAATGCCCCAACTAATATGTACTATACACCTACTTCTCAGTTCGTACGTCGCATTTGTGATGTGTCAAACGTTTGAGCAGGGCGCGATTTTATGAATCCAGGCTCGTGGACATTTCTCCGTTCGTAATTTGACTCACTCCATCCGCTCCTCAGAATACTATAAGTCTCGTAAATAAGTATTAATATACCCGTGAGTTGAATTCGTGAGTTACTGAAAAACTGTGAGGTGCAAGGCAGGGTTTCATGTGTGTTTGTGGACTCACGCCATGCCCCACTCATGTAGCCAATCACAGCGCAGGATTTGGTTTATGTCTGATAAGATGTCTTATAAAGTCTGAAAACATGAACAAGATTCGGAACTACGAATAAAAGCAAACGCACCCATAAGGTGGGGAACATGCGAATTAAGTTTAAGGAAGGGTTAAAAGAAAAAAAAGTTTTTTAACACCAATAGACAGTTGAACGCCCCCGAAAGGGCACCCTACGTTGGTGGGTATCTGTTTGGTGTACGTCTACCAATTTCTAACTTCAAATTCTTATTTTAAAACAACATAACATCTTCAGAATTTCCTATTTCCATAAATTTCACTTATCCTTTAGGAAGAATATTTATTCCCAGATACACCCAAAAATCACCAGAAAATTTGAAAAAGCCAGAAACGTAGTTGTGTGATATGAGCAGAGAGATTTTTGATTGCTTGAAACGTGAGCGAGATATTTATTTTGCGTTAAGACCATAATACCCAGCCAAAATACGGCCTTCGGGTGTTCGCCCGCCTTTAAAAGATATAAAAAAATAGTCCAAGACTTACATTTTAGTGCTTTGCAGTACATATCCAACCACTCCAATTTTCTCGCCTCCGACATCAAAAACCTTCGACTTGGTAAACAAGGGAGGTGTTTTTGGCCATGCAGGTTCTTTGCTGACATCCAGATTTGAAACCACCACAGAGAAATTCACGCGACGTAGGAAGGAAACCAGGTTGTCGACGCCATCATCAAACTCGTGGTTTCCAAGGGCCTGGTAAAACATGGAAGCATAACAAGAATGTTAGACTTAGAAGAAAATGCACAATTCTGCAGTACCCGCATGCATGGTCTGGGGCCTAAGCACATGAAAGGGTGGAGGATGGAGGGGGGCGGGGGGCGCTAGATAGAATAACTTTTTTTCCCAATGGGTTATGGGAAATCCGAAAACCCACATTTCCTGCATTTTATATCCATAACTTCTTCCTCCAGGCTCATAAACAATTTGAGGATTATGATTGCTGAATAGCCGGGATACCCAACATGAAGACATTATATGAAGAACACAGCTCCAGATGCGATAGAACTTGTGAGTTATTCTTAAGGTAATTTTCACGGCTAATGGATGGGTTTTAAAACTTTCGCCCTAATTAGGCCTCAGGCCCGCGCTGCAAGAACATATTCTGGTTTCCAAACTGCTTGTGGTCCCTTGCAAAGAAAGCCAGACGCTCTTGGGACTCGTCGCGTATACTCGTCACGGTTGCATTGTAGTGTTGGCGTAACAAGCTATAAAAGTCTGCTAAATTCATATTTTGCTGCTCAAAGAGATATCTGAGGGCAGGCAGATGCCTCAATACCCCAGAAAAACACACATACTGAGTTAAAAGTAAATTATATAAGATCCAACCGCGACTCCAGCCATTAACAATTTGTCTCACACGTTTTTTCATCATCATTGCTATACATTCTATACATTTTTACTCTGTTATTTTTTCACACTTGGCTGCGTTCATATATTCATACATCTTCGTCCGTTATATTTCGTCAAAGGCGGGAAGAGCTGATAGCCTGAAACTCACGTTTTATACAACTTTTAACCAGACATGGACAGAAATTAGCTTCCATGTTGGAGGAAATACCCGAAGACTGCAGTAAGACTGGGACAAATATGTTTAACCCTGATTAGGAATGTCACATACCAATGCGTCGTACCCAAGCTCGTTCATAAACTTGCTTGTGGCATTTCCGCGGTAAACTTGATACCACAGTGTTCCTGTAAACACATCTCCTCCAGAAACTAACAACGTGTTTTTCTCCTGATATCGAATCTGTTTGAGCATGGTCGCTCTACGCGCCACTCCACCGAAGCACTTTCCGGCCTTTGCATCTCTGGGGTAGCACAGAAAGCCGTAGGAGTCGGTTTCTTCGAATCGCCCGTGATTGTCGTTTGTGTGCAGAAGCGTTAGCGTAAAACCCTGTACCTCGTACAATACAAACGAAAGCAGCAAGGCGGAGATGAATAGTTGGACTCTTATCACGTCCATATCGATGGGCAGACGAGTTTGAAGAGGGTGCCACATCACGATTATGGCGCTTTCGGTGTACAATTATCAGCGTCAAAATCTTTTTACGTCAATCTCATTGGAGACACACAAAAAAGCCAGCCGTCAATCTCATTGGAGACACACAAAAAAGCCAGCCGGTTAAAAACAAAGAAAGTGGCAGGGTATTGTCAGATCCAAAGCGTGCGTAAGATCATATACAAAGAAGATATGACATCTTACCTCACCTTGATGTTAGCTTTTAAAAGGCAGTAAAACCAAAAAAAAACATTGCTCTGTCTCATCAGAGAAGCGAGTTTGTTCTCTCAGCCAGTATTCCATAGATTTGTCTAAAACAAAATAAATGCATACGACAATAAACTTATTGTGAGGTATACTTTTGTTATGAAAACTGTTTAGCCATGAACAAACATTTACAATGACTGCTTAGTACTGGATAAGGAGCACATAGAAGTTAAATTAAAATTAAGTTAAAACAAAAGAAAAAAAACACAAAAAAAATAAAATGAAAGCAAAAAAGGAACAAAATAAAATTAAGTAAATAAAGCAAAAATGACTGAAAATAAAATTAAAGCATTTGATTTTCATTAGAAGTTTGCTATGAGAACAATGGGCTGATCCAAGCACAACATTTGCTTTCAATTCTGTTTTGATATGAAGACATAGTTGATCACACAACTTAGCAGCTATGAAATTAAATCCTGATAAAAAAAATCAGGCCTGGTATGGCTGAGTATGCTTAATTGGGCCTTAATGTTATGGATGTACTTGCCTGTATTTGCACAATTCACTCAAACCAACAAGTTATTAGAGTCTGGCAACATATGACTCAATTGATGACAACCCTGCATTATACCCTGTACCCTCTGACTCTTGACTTACTAGTCATTACTTTAGTTTGTCTCACATTTAAGTTTTTATATTATCATTGCATATGAGAAACGCCGGCTGTACGACTGCCGACTGTACGACTGCCGGCTGTACGACTGCAGAGGCAGGAATCTTGATGGAGCGTAAGTGTTCGATTTCCCTGCAATACTGCTTTTTATTTAGCACAATACACCAATCATAACTGTTAAAAACAGGTCCGGAGCTCATTGTCAAAAATCTACATGTGTTAAAAAGTCCACAGGAAAGGGTGGCCTAAACCTCTACATGATTTCTTTTGTTTTAGCGCGCAGAATTGTAAAAATCAAATTTGTCGTGAAAATATAGTATTTAAAAAAACAATCATCCAGGAGATCCATTTTCTATAGCTACGTACTGCCCCGATTAAAAGCACTTACGCGTTTCCACTGACTAGAAAATGCGTTAATAAGCCTCACAAGCTAATTAGCGTTCAAAATAAAATAAACTGCCTTAAATTAAAACTTGTAACTGGAAGATTAATTATGCTCCGTTGATAGCGCCAAATACACGTCAACCGTTTCATTTCTTTGAGTGCTTTCGCTATTAGAGCTGCGGATGAAATAAGTTGAAAAGCTTATTCGGGTGAAAGCGACAAAGGCTATAGCGGACTAGGGATAACTTGAGGAACTTGCATCCTTTATCGATTCAGTACTTTATATTTTATTTAGCAAATTTGGCCTTTGGCAGGTGGATTTGAATTAAAACAATTAAAATTGCACGACAGCTGCGAGGAATGCCAAGCAACATTAAATTCATAAAGCTGAATTACCGCAAAACCGTTTAGTGTGCCCGCAGTCTATGTGGTGAAGGAGTTTTTTATTTTTATTATTCCAGCAGGGACCGTTAACACATTAAGGAATAACGGAGGTAAAGTATATAATTTAAAAAAATGGCTATTTAGTTTCATCGTATTTTTAACTCGGAATAGAGTAATTCACCACACGAAACGCTCTGCTACTAAGTTACGGTCAATTAAGTTAAATACAGGGAGGAAAATCGGCGATAATTCTTACATTATAGGTTCATATATATGAAACAATCTTTCATCAGAATAGGCCTGAGCTACGTGTCAGTGAAAATATCTGTCCAGCAAAAATTAGGATGCACTGAATTATATAATTCTCGAGGGACTCGAGGTACAACTGATAAAGTACATTAGATTATTAAATACCACTGTATATAAACATCAAAAGTCTTTGTTCCTTCCTTGATCTTTCGTTTGCAGATCTGCTCAAGTTTCCGTCCAAAAAAAGTTATGTTCTATTTGCGCATGAGTCACTATAGCGTTCATTCAATGGTGAAGACGACACAAACAAAACATGATGCGCGACTGAATATTTGGCCAAACTTGAAACAGTCACAATATTTTCGATCAATTTCTCAGTTGTTTTTAAACAATGGCTTGATAGCTAGTTAGCTGTTGGAAGTCTGTACTTGTTATCGTTCTATCTTCTTCAGTTTCCTACCATATTTTATATTTATCTTTTCCTAATTAAGATGCAGATATTAACCCTTTTAGACCTGTAGTTCCGTTAAATCTTCGAGTAAAGAGCGAAACGGCTTTATATAATTACCTTACAATTCATCTCTGCCTGCGCTTACGGTAATTCGGCTCAGTGTTTCTTCCGCAAGAAGGTAACTAATGGAAAGTAGGGCAGGCCTGCTTAGTTTACCTGCGTTTTTAGGCTGTTTGCAAGTTGTCTGACCAGATTATCGCACACATTTATATATTCCTAGTCAATGAGAGCTCACAGTACAATATCTTGCTCAAACCACCACACAAGGACTCTGGTCATGGCTCAAACGAAGTAGAACCATATTGCTTTTGTTGGGGACGGTGGAGTTCTCTAGTTCTGAGTTGCCCACATCCCGTCAATTTCCCGTATCCCGTTAATTCCACTTGTATAATTAGCAGTCTTCGCACTCGTTATCCGAAATATCTGGCTTTATTGTATAGATACGGGTGTTTTACTGGAAAATACACCACTCGTAAAATTCATACGAAACTGCATCCGGGACCTGAGTGGCGTATTTTCCATATCCTCACTAGTGAAGATTTCGTTGTCGTCATTTCCCGCTTTTCCCGGCTGTTTGTGTTTGGGTGGTTGTTTGTCTATATAACAAAAAAAAAACATTACACGTTAGCTAGATATGAATTTTTTGTTCTCACAATATCTCACTCGTACGCTGTGCTCACTACGATATATTTCTTGCTACGCGGACATAAAAGTCATATCTTCTTGTCACCGTGTAATATCCTCTATAAATATCCCATATCCCATAAATTTTTCCTGCAACATTTACTACAGTTCACTTTTTTACCTATCCCGTCTCCTGGACTCAACTGAAACTTTCTTTGAGTGTTACTGTTGCTGTATTATTGTTCACCAAGGAGTCCTGTTGGCATTTCCGCGTACAAGTTTGTTTGGGAAAAACGGCATGGAAAGCCAATTTACTCCGTCCAGTCCACGCTCTCCACTGCTATCACCCAGGTCAAGTTCTTCATTAAGCAACCTGCAGTCTGGAATGATGAGAACAAAGTTGTTAAAAAGTCGCTTGTCGGCATGGAAGAAACAGAGTGGTACAAGAGATAACTTATCACCAACCAGGAAAATATCGTAAGTGTCAGATAACTCCACCATATCTGTTTGCACATGTCTTCTTATCATCTTATCGCTCCCCGCTGGGGATAGGTGCGAACAAGTGAGAGCGGGGTGAGGGAAGGAGGGGGGGTTGGGTATCCTGGGCGCTTGCCGGCTAACACCTGTCGTAACCAATAGCTTTTCCACTTTTCCTTGTTTTTGATGCCCCCACCGGGTGTCTTTCGAGACGGATGCCCATCACATCTGACCAATCTAATAAAGCTCCTTCATGATAGTGTGGAGAGAAATTCAACGGTGCTACAGTGTTACCTTTAATCAGAGAGAGTTCTTAAAGATCAAACAACTTTTCTGTTTTGCTCAGCATACAAGCTTTTTCTTGTTATCTTGTAATAAGGTTATGGCTTTATTTTATGCATTTTTTGTTCTTATCCTTATCGCCACACCCTCCGCTCAACAACAACAACAATACGAACAACAACAACAAAAACATTTTTCTTTTACCCATCAGAAATATTTCTCACATTGTTAAGTTTTTCTTTATTTGAGCATTTTTGCGAAAATTACACATACACTCGCAAAAATATTCGGACGTTTAATTTTCCGGCGGACCCTGTTTTATCTCATATCGGTCACGACCTGAAAAATTTCACTTAAATACAGAACACTTTGCTGAAACATAGCTACCATAAATTGATTCTTACAAAATTAACAGGTTTCACACTGAAGCAACCTCTGTCAAAATGATACACTTTTACTGCACCCTCGAGTTTTTACAGACACACGTACATCGATGCGAAAGTAACGCAAATAATAATTGTAACATGCCGTTTTCCTGCGTATCTCAAGCAGTGTCACGACTTTTAAGTTCACTCCAAAAAAGAAAGTAGTGCCTTTGGAGTTATACTTTACTGTATTTACTTCCGACGCTTAAAAATTTCGGACGATTTTATTCGTGTTTGTCCGAAATAATAAAATTAATATCGTTCAAAATTTTTGTGCAACCCCAATTGCAAGGGCTTTACGACGTGGAGGACTGGATCGAGTTCATCGGTTGACGTGACAACAAAGCTTTGCTTTCATTGACAAAGATCAACTGAGAAGTCATTGAAATTCAGGCAAATATGGCCTCCAAGGCGATGAAAAAGAAAGAATCCAAAGAAAGGGTTGCTTCTGCGGCTAGAACTATACCAGAGTAAGTGAATTTTGTTCTTATCTCAATCTGAGGAAGGAAAAATTCGCGCTCAACTGGCGCGTATGCGTAAGATACATGTAAGGCGATCGTATTAATTTCTGACAAGTTTATTTGTATTATAGCGTCGAAGTTTGGTTTGAAGCTTCCCAAAATTTACTTTCGATATAGTTTTCGTTTGATTACAAACCGAAGGACAGTTATGGAGTTGGTAGCGGTGTAAAACGTAAATAAGATTTTATATCATTCCCACCCGGCTCAGCGCCATGTTTGCCCAATCGTAAAACTCCGCCAGACCCAGTTAGCTTCTTGCAATCTTTGACCGAGTTTTCTTGTTTATTACCAGCCCTTGCACTAACAAAACTCTAAACAATGCATTTACTAAGCTAATTGCTCACAAATTTATGAAAATAATTGGAAGACGCCGAGATGAAAGACAATTTCAATAAAGCTCATGTTGATGCACGTTTCATACACAAAATGAGTTACTATAAATTATCACTCTTTTGCTACTGACTCCCTGCAGAAAACCCTCGTATATGTTTAAGAGATGTCTCATAGTGTTTCCTCTGAATGAAATATTGGTCCTCTGAGTACATCCCAAGTACTCAAAGTGTCTGGTTGCGTTTTGTGACGTTGAGTACTAATTATAGGTTGTGGTGGTATTGAATTCCTTCGGGTAAAAACGAGTTCACTCGGTAGGCCGTTTCCATGAGAACACTAGAAATGAGATTAGACAAAAGGACCATCGTTTAGTGATCGTAAGAGATATTTGGCACGTTATCCAATGAATTCTGTCGGAGAAGGACAGGCTGCAATTTAGCTTGCAAACAAACCAGTTTGTGGAGGCTAATATATTTTTGGCATTCGTTTACCGTTCTCGTCCCAAATTTTTCAAAGATGAGTTCAAAAGGACAAACGCCTTGGAAAGATCTGAGGCTTGCAACGGTGTCCTCCGCTAAATTCAGGCAAGTGGTATTCTTCTCATCTCAATTAACAGAGCAGAATTAATACCTGATTGTGGGTTCTATTTGTGTGAGCGAAGATGCAAAGTTCATTTCAAATGTCATGTGTCACGGATGATGTTGCTGATGCTTTCTTGGTTTCTCGTTTGCAATTGGTAATCTCTGAAGACGCCAAGGATTAACCCAAAAGAAAACATTCGGAAAATGAGAATCTATACACCGCAAGGTTTTCTCAGAAAAGCAGCAACATAAGTGTCAGAGAACACTAATCGATTGTAAAGCTTCGAGATTTTTGCGGATTTAAGTACAAAAGATTCGTACACAACTTGTGTTTGGTCAAGTGAAATATACATGTATACAACTGTGAGATCCTTTTACGTTTTCAACAACAAAACTTCAAAACCATCGACAAAAGCATTAATTGAAAAGAAATTTTAAAATCCGTAGAAGAAACTTTGAAATCTGCATGTTTATTACACTTCCCAAATATCGGTGAAAAATATTTGCTTTGAAATATTTCCAGTACATGTCAAAAGTGATGACATATTTGATTTGGCTGTAACAACACACAGTGACAAAGGGTGCAAATACAATAGATCCGGTGTTTATTGTCTCACTGGCAAGCTTTGTGACAAAGCAAACAAAAAACCTTCATAATTAAACAGGAACAATGTGTGTGAATGTGTAAAGAAAATGGAGTACTAAGAATTTTTTTACAGATTGGCTTTCTGCTGCGAAAGTAACTAATGGGCTCATATATGTATAACTGTCAATATGAACTTTTTCATGATATTAAAGGTGAAGAAATCATAGATGTGAGGAAAATGTGAGAAAAATGTGTTTTTGTTTTCTTGTTGCTGTTCAGAATGGGAGCTTGACTTATTTGTACCTATAATTGTTTTTGCTCACCAGGTATGGAAATGTAATTATATTATTGTTTCTCTCACTTAGTTGTCCTGCAGGATATTGGTACTGGTGAATAATTAATTTTATTTCAGGGTGTTTCAATTCCTAAATGATGTTTCTTTACCAGTATAAGCAGGTTGCTCTTTTTTAAAACTCAAGTAGTTTAATTGCTACATTCAGACAAAAAATCTTAAGCTGACATTTTACTGAATTCACCTGTGTCCTCTTTATAAATTTGTATAAAAACACTTGATTCATTAAACTTACGCTGCTTTAGATACACTTAGTCTACCTGCAGACAGCTTTTAAAAGTCTGTTTTTGGGCTAGTCACTAGACGACTTCAGAATCTGTTGAAAACAGTGAATACTGTACTTGGTGTGAAACTCAATTCAAATTTTATTTGGATTTCTACTGAATCAATTAAAAAATGTCTGTGCATCAATTTTTAAAGGAAACTCTAACAATTCTACAAATTGAAATTAAGTTTTCAATATTTCAAATTTTATTTTGATTTCAATTGAATCAATTTGAAAATGTCTTTGCATCAATTTTTAAAAGGAAATTCTAATGATCCTTGAAATTGAAACTTAGTTTTCAATATAAGGTTAATTGTTTCCTCTAGTTCATACCAGTGACAAAAGATATATTAAGTTTCTTAAGAAAAATGTTGTGACACAAAATTAAAACTCACTGTCTAAAGACTGTCTGGTTTTATATTAACTAGTAATTAAGTGCATTCCATGCAATACATGCACTGGTTATTGAAAATACTGTGTCGCAGAACTTCCCAAAGTATCCTCCTATGAAAGCATTTGAATTTGGACAATTTAGTTGGTGTTTAGGAATAGTTGTCCACATAACAACAATTCATTCGTTTTGAATCAGGGTTTTGCAGGAGACAACATTAATATGTAAATTTTGCCCTAGTTGTTGACATAGTTATTCCCAACCAGCTGTTGAATAGTTGAGTTGCTAAGATACGCTTACTGCTCTAAAATGTACAGTTAACAGTAGTCTTATTTGTTGATTATCAGTACCTTCAAGATTCACTGTACTTATCAATTGAAGACTTGTGTATTTTGTAATCAGTTTTTAATCAAGATGGCTAATTTGCTTAATCCTGGCTACACTAGAACACGAAGGTGATACTTAATCCATTGCATGTTCATCTTGATCATTGTTGTGATTTTACAGTTATTGTATAACTTTCTGAGTTATCATTTGAGATCACTTTGATTCATTGATTACATTCATCTCTACAGCATGTGCAATTAATCATTGTATTCTTGATATTTTTAATGAAACAAGAAATCTGACCAGTTCTCTGCATACTGGCAGTGATTATGTAATATTCCTATCAGACTGTGCAGTTTATACCTTCACTGAACAACAATTATATAACATTTATGCTGTAGTTTTGTTTGACTTGTAACCTTTGCTTACTTGAGACATCTTTTTGTGTTTTGTTTTAGGCAATCCACAGCACCTAGTGTTGTTGGATCACTGAATGAAAAAGACGAAAAGAGCAAGAAGGCCAAGCAACCAATAGTTATTTGGCCTGAGTGGACTGAACAGGACATTAATCAGGAAAAATGGGTAAGTCAGTTGAGAGCAAATCAAACTTATACCATTAAATGAGCTTGGGGAAGGTGTATAAGTATTAGATGTTGTGACTTCTACTATCTTAAAGTATTGTTTGGACAAGAGGAAAGGTGTTATTCCATGGCAACTCTGAGAGTGGCAATTACCAAGATACTGAGCAAGTCCAAATTCTTTCCCAAATAAGTAAAATACAAGCATGAGGCCACATGCAAAAGCATTTAAAAATATATAGTATTTGCTAATGTTATATTTAAAATTATGCCAAATTGTACATGATTTGTAAAGTTACAAGTTGTTACAAAACAGGTCTTTCAAGAGGGATTGGGGAGAGGAGGGGAAGGGGGGGTTACCAAAGAGAAAAAAACTCTGTGGAGAGGTATGGATATTTTCTGTGATAATAACACAATGCATGTCATATACCTGGACAGAATTGGTTAATATTGTGTGTTATCAATTGTTCTTTGCTTTCTTCTGTTCTGGCAGGATACAACGCACAAAGCAAAAGAAAAAGAAAAAGGGAAAAGTCCAAACCCGGTGAGTAAAATGAATGATCTTCCATTCTTACATGTAGTAGTGTACTTGCAGAGGTACAAATCCATGGCTGTAGGTTGAAAATGTCGATCTCATGCCTTATCGTACCTATAACCAAAATCTTGTGCCAAGCTGAAACATTTAGCTGTAATAGGGTTAGGTGACACACTTTCAATGAAAATTATATAGAGCCCATGGAAAGTGGAAATGATAATTATTATTTTAAAAATGGCATTACCATTTCCCAGTTCTCTAATTTTTCATGGGGAAAGTCTTGGACTGCCCTTCGTAATCTTTGGAACATTCTCTGAAATCTCCAGATGTCTTTGGACAGTAATTTGTACATGTATCTGCTTCAAAGTCCTAGCTCTCATTCTGCCACCTGTGACTCTGAAAAAGATGATAGGTATAAAATAGACTTTTTATTTCCTTGAAGGAGGTAATGTAATAATATAATGTGCAGTTCTAGAAATTATCCATACCCACCCCAAGGAAGCCCAATTTTTCAAAGGAAAGTATGACGCTAAACTGGAAGTTCCGGAGGGGTGAGGGTTCAAAATAAAATACCTTATGGGGGTGTATGGATATTTTCTGAAACAACACATTCAATTATTTAATATTAAGTTGCATCTTAACTTGACTCTTACAGCACCCTTATGAAGATCCCGAAGGAAGGGTAGAATTACCAGCTTCCATAAAATGTAATGTGGATCACTGGAAGAGGCCTGTTGAGTTTATATTGGATAAGGTGTGTGTACCAAAGGCTCAGTAATGTTTTTGTTAAATAATTAACAATTATTCACTGAAGTGGAAGTGAAAGTGGTGGATATTTCCCTTGGCGCTTTGTAGCTCAGTAAATATGCACCACTTTTACTGACATTGAGGTGAATAATTGTTTTAGTATATGCCTAACAAGCTGAATAATCAGCCAATCCAATATTAATTTTGGTTTATTTCTAACAATCCTGCAACAAATGCACACAATAAAAAGTGGAAATCTTGCCGTGCGATGCTCTTTCGCATGCATAAAATTTTGAGTTTGGAAAGGTTAAACAACTTACCATTAAATACAGTTAAACAAACTTTGTTGCCATTTTTGTATTTTTTGGAACAGCCACTTCGTTTATCGTTAAAATTTGCTCCTCGGTAACCAAAGCAAAACAATAAGCCATTTTGTTTTTCTCCATTTGCTCGGACATGAATAGAAGTTGCTATTCACCTCCGAGCTAAGCCAGTCAAAATGCTCAGAAAGCACTATTCAATTGTGTGGTATATGCTAATTATAGTTAATAAATGAATTATTAGCAATCTGTAAACTCAATACATTTATATCGGTCAAACTAATGAATTCTACTGCTAAAGATTTCATAAAACTATTTTCAATTTTTTTCTCTACAGACACCAGTTATTGTAGACCCAAAGAGCCTAACAGAGGGAATTGACTTGATTTCTGTGAATGATCATTTGACAAACAGTGAGGTGTGTTGAATTACTGCGGAAAGGTTTCTGTCTTATAATTGACTTAATATTGTAAATACACATGCAAAGTAAAATGTATATTCCACAAAAGATTCTTAAGCGTACATGATTCAACCCTGAGATCAGCCAGGTGTGAGAAAGTGTTTTTAGTAAGACATTTATATACATGTAACAAATGTTTTTGTTATCCAGAATGGTTATGTAGCAATTAGCATCAACCAAAACTTAATAATATCAGGATCAAGTCATTACCAAGGGCATTAAAGACTCTTTGAATAAGCAATGTGGTTGAATCCATAGCAATTTAATTGTTTTTCAACAGTGCAGAGCTGCCAATAATTATGCAGCACTCATTAAATGACAGTATTAATTCCAGTAAATATTGAAACCCTAGCCCTTTTATAGAGGATATCATAACTTAATAATGGAAAGTCATACATTGTATTTTATTAATCATGTCTCATGGAACCCTCAGCACTGTAACGTTAATAGTATCAATATCTGATTGTAGGTTTTACTTCTGTTTTCACAGTTACTTCGTTGGATCATAGGTCAAGTGACATGCTTGTGGAAGCAGCACTTCAAGGTCGAGCCAGTAGAGACTGTAAAAAACACAAAAGATGTGAAAGAGAGCAACAAAGGAGACAAGAAGGAGGACAAAGAGAAAGATAAGGACCGAGAAAAAGACAAAGATGCATTGTTAGAGGACAACACTTGGAAACCTTGGGGTCACATCTGGCCAAAAGAGAAGACCAAAGGAAGTCCTCTGCCTGTCTACAACCCAGGAGGAAAATACTGTGTTAGGATATTCTGGATGGTAAGTTAACAAAAACAATGTTTTGTACACACATGTACGAGCCCCTGAATTCCCAAAAGCACTCAAATGAGGTTTCTTGCTCTTGTTTTGAAGCAACATGTAATAAGAACCCCATTTATGCAGCATACTACGAGAGTACTGGTTTTAAGCTTTCATTTGAATGGCAGTTGTACACCAAGTATGTTATGGTTTCATTTGTGATTTTTTGTGTACTATGTGGGGACAACTTTGTATGGCACAAGATTCAAAAGTGTCACACAAGGATTTTATCCTCAGACCTTTATGTGAAAGCTAACTCCACCATGTCCATGTGCTGGCTGCTAGTATAAAAACAATGGTCCATTAGTTGAATTCTGAAGTTAGACTTACACTTTGTGTACCTAGGGTACGTGGCGAAAAGTGACAGTTGACGACTGGATGCCATTTGATGAAGATGGTAAACTTCTGTTACCAGCCACACCTTATGAACATGAGCTGTGGCCTATGTTACTCTCCAAAGCTCTAATAAAAGTGGCTTCATTAGAGTGAGTAACTTTCAACATGCTCTCTAGATCTGATATTCTTATAACTCATACCAGATCCTCTGTGTTTTTGTCAGATTTTTCTACATTTTTTGCTCAAAAATATATCGAATCTCAGCTTCCAGTGGTTGTCAGAAATAGTTTGACTTCTCATTTTAAAGCTCTTGAAATACTCTGGTTTGTTGAAATATACAAATCTATGTAAACATTTTGAGGGGAAAAGCCTACTTTCACTCTTTCCTATGTTTGTTCACTCACTTACAAACAATATACTGAACAAAAAGATATGCATTCAACTCTCCAGCTCGATATGGCTTCATTAAGCTTTTGTCCTCCTTCTTTTAAAATCAGTCCAAAGTGTTCTTGAAAATGCCACACCAGATCAAATAAAACAAACGAGTCCAGACAGCTCTTTGGCATGAACCAAAGATATTTCCCCAAGGTATAAACCAAGCATTCAGGTAAAATGCTAGCGGTTTCACTCATTTCTGAATGACACAGATAAATCTACATGAAGCTGTCATGTTTTTGATGTTTTTAAAAATCATTTGGTTGATATTTCATTTTTCTTTTCAGTTATGCTGGTGGTTACAATGCCTGTGAGTTTGGTGACTTCACTGTGGTTCATGCTCTGACAGGGTGGTTACCAGAAATTATCCCTCTAAGGTAAAATTCTTTTCTTGCAGATACTGCAAAACAGTGATTCTAGACAATATCCATACCATACCATGGGTGGCATATCTTGGAATTCTGAGGTAAAGGGGGCTTTCTTGGACTGGAATTCTGAAGGCAGTGGGGGAGGGGGGGGAGTAATGTAGTTTGGAATTCCAAACACACCTGTAGGGGCTTATGCTCTAGATTTCCAGAGGGGTGAGATGGCACTTATCTGTTAGCAATAATAACAATAACATTTAGAAGGGAAAGCTATGGGGTACTTTATTTAACACTAACAAATTAAACTTGAGTTGCTTGTTTGTTTGGTCAAATGAGAATTTCCTTGGAAGGACAGTCAAATAGGAATTCCAAAGGAAAATCTGTAGAGATAATGGTTAACAATTTTGAAATTTGGAGGGCATGTGGGAGGGGGGGGAGGTTGAGCATTTTGGAATTTTTAAAGGAAAGAGGGGATTCAAATGCTTATGTCGCATGTGGTGAGTATGGATATTTTCTGGTATGACTTAGTTAATTATGTGTAAATGTAGCTTAATATGTGATTGTCTTTCCTTTGAAGGTGTGGCAACACAGTTGAAATTTGGAAACTCCTTCTCCAAGCTTTGCCACGTTGGAAGCTAGAGAACACTCCACCACCAGAGAAGAAACAGCCAAGCACAGAGGGTAAGAAAAAGGATGAAAAGGACAAAGAGAGAAAATCAACAAAGTCTGACAAAGTACAAGCCCAGTCTGAGAAAGCTGACAGAGACAACAAGTCAAAAGATAAAGACAAGGACAAAGGTATTGGTTTGTACTGATTTGCACTCTGATAGAAATGCATATGCTCACACCTGTCCTGGGGGAGGGGGGTACTCCCAGAAAAATTTGGTAGGGGTGTGCGGCCCACTTCCCAAAACTCTTACCCTATTTATGACCAAAATCTGCGATTTTCCCTACCCTATTTATGACCTGACCAAAAATTTGATACCCTATTTATTACCTGACTCTTAGATCATTAGGGGAAGGGCTTTTGCTGCTGGCTTTATCTAGCATGCGTAGCAGGTGTTAAACGGGGTAGAAGAAGGCAAAGCGCGAATGGGAGAAGGAGGGCATGATGAAAAAGTAGCTTCTTCTAAAAGATACCCAAATTGAAGACTTATTTACCCTACTTACCCTATTTATGACCAAAATGGCGGCAAAATGGCTAAAATCGATACCCAATTTATGACCAAAACAGCTGAATAAGCATACCCTTTGGGGCCGCACATACCTATATAGCCCATATACATGTAAGGGAGTACCCCCCTCCGAGGACACCTGTACGTATTCTTTGCATGTTTATGGACAGAGACAGAATGAAAGTCCGTAAACACACAAAAAAGAACAACTCCAATATTCGAACAAAGTTGTCAAGAAAGGATTTTTTATGTAGAAAAAGAACACTATTGCTGAGTGGGCAAGATGGGACTCGGTAGTCAGTCACAGCAGAGTATTCAGTTTATTTTGACCACTAAAGTGCATGGAGGTAGCCTTATAATAACTTATTACCTGCACCTCTATCCAGAGCTGTACCTGTCCAGTATGTTACACTCTGCCTGCACCTGTACCCATTCTTTCTGGTATGTGTGATTAACAGAACCCTAAAGGTGACTTGTGAAAAATTTGCTGAGTCATTAAAGAGAAGGAGATTTGTGTTTCTGAAACTGTATTCAGGTAAACAGCTTCAGCACAAACCCTACCAACAATACTAAAAAGAGTAGTACCGGTAAATCCTTACTTACACAAATACCAAATGAAAATGCTGCATTATTATTCCATGTGCCACTGTAACTTTAATTATCATACTTTGATTGACTCCAGCCATTCCAGCTGTAATTCCTGTGGAGGTCCCAAAGGAGCCAGAATTTGTTATTTTTGCCAGTTACTCACATCCACCAAATACACCAATGAGACATTCTGTTCTTAAAGAAATGGTGAGTAGAATTGTTACGAAGCATGTTCAAGTATGTTCACACAGTAGGTTGACTAATTTTTTTTAGTACACGTTGCTTGCTTTTTTTTGCTTGAATTGATAAAGTTAGTGGTGAAGTAAATTTCCTTCATTGAGATAAGTTATGGATAGATCACAGAATGAGTACTCTAAATAGATTGCATCTTGTTAAAAAATGGTACAGTGTATCTGTGTACATTAGTTCAGTGGGATTATTAAATTGCCTTTAAAATCTGTTCTCTACTCATTACATGTACATCAGAGCCAGATTATGCTAAAACAGTTTATCTGCTTTTCTTTTAACTTACTCGTCGGTATTAGTTATCACATACAATAAAACTGACAGAGTGGTAACAAAACAAAAAGCCTGTCAAGAACAGTGTTTTCCCTGTATCATTGTAGGCTGATGCTTCTGAGAAACTAAGGCAGTCTGGACTGTCTCATAACCACCCTCATCCAGTCATGCTAACTACAGCTAGAGACTGCCCCCTGGTTCCGCCTCCACCTCCGGTGCAGATCCCACGATGGAAGCTCATTCGGCAGAAGAAAAAGAAGCAGCCAGTGGAGCCAGCACTTACTCCCCCAGAGCCTCCGAAAGATCCTCAGTTCTTGGAAATTGTGTCTCCTTTTCTTAACCATAAAGTCAGTCCCATTCCTGTCAGCAGAGCAAAGTACGTAAAACTAAATTTGCCATTTAAATGTATTGGCATGAAACTAACAGACTAAACACTGTGCGAAGCTTTGAAAGTGTGATAAATTTCCTGACGAAAATACAAGCCGATAAAAATAGATAGCCAATTAGAGTGCATAATTTAACAATAGATTGGTTTCAAAACAGAAACAAATGACCACGGTGCATCAAGGTTGAAAATGGGCCTTAAACAGGGTTTTCTTACAAGAAAATGTCTCTGCATTTGGCTGGGACAGAAAAAAGTGGAAAGGTGACCAGTTATTAACAAGGTGACTGTTAGGTGAGGTTCCACTGTACAATTCATGAGAACAACATTAATGGTTCAGTGACTCATTAAGCTACTTCCAAAAAATAACATTTATAGTTACTTATGACCTTAAGTGCGTAAGTCAATATCATTATAGATGGATCACATCCAAGCTCCCGAGGATTGTTATTATTACTGTAGCTTTTTGCTCATATTGAGAAAACAGTATATTTTTAGGACCCCTGTTAGGTGGCTGAAATTCCGTCCTGAGAAGCCAATGGGTGAAATACTGGAAGAAGGAGATAAAGATGATGAACAAAAGAAGGAAGGTGGAGATGGGCAGGAAGGAACTGAAAAAATCACAACTGAGAAGAAAGAGGCAGGAAATGAGGATGGTGCAGCCATAAAAGATGTTAGTGCTTAAATGTAAATAATTCAGATCACATAACATATACAGTCATGTACTGTAGTAAGGGCTGGTTCACACTAGCGATGGAAGTGACAGAAGCGGAGTTGTAAGTGAAGTTGGAATTGCAAGAAAGCTCTGATCTAGTGTGAATCGGCACGACGGAAGTGACGGAAGCAGAAGCGGAATCGGAAGAAAAAGAAACTCTTCTGATCCTTCTGACTCCAATTCCGTTGAGCTTCCGACTCCGCTTAAAATTCCAATTTTTGATTTACACTGGATCGTAACACTTCCACTTCTGATTCCGACTCTGCTTCCGATTCCGTCGCTAGTGTGAACCAGCCCTAAGTAATCAATGTATATCCCATTATATGCAAGTACAAGTCAAGTCTGGGCAATTCCCACTGAAACAGAAGACATCAACCTTGCACTAGTCAGTTTACTTTTAAGTATTTTTGCATATAATTTTAGTTACAAGTTTGTTATTAGTCAGAAAATTGTCACAATGCTCATTATATATTTAATTATGGTCAAATGGTATGTCTTTGTTATCTGCCATCCATACATAATGTACATAGCACCATGCGCATTCTCCAGTGTACCTCTAACGTTTTGCTAAGTGCTTCATGTACATACATTGTAACGCCTTTTTACCGACTATAAAATTGCTTCCTTTTGACATGTTGTTAAAAAACTTTACCCAGTCTGATTTTAGGCAATATTCCAATTTCAGAGGATGATTGTACAACTGTATGTTTTACTTTCTTTGTGAAGGATGATAAACCCAGGAGCCCAACCCTAAGGCTAGAAGGTGAAGAGACCAAACTGGACCATGACAAAGAAAGGGAACAAATGAGAGAAAGCAAAGATAGCAAGGAAAGCCTGCGAGACCGACCATCTACCAAGGACTCTTTGAAGGTAAAAGAAAGAGAAAAGTCAGCAAAAAGTGACAGAGGAGAAAAAGACAAGTTACCCAAGCCTGTGGAAAGTAAGAGTAGATCAGGAAGCAAACTGAGTGTGATTGACAAACCTGAAAGGAGCAAGTCTGGTGGTCTGTCACCAAAAGGCAGAAGAATGTCTAGGATGGAGAAGCCTGGAGATTTGACTAAAAGTAAGACACTACATTACATTATTTTGATTTTTGCACAAAAGCTGTCTTTTGTTGTATTGGTGTTGGTAGATTTCTTTTTTGAGGAAGCCTGGTATCTTGTATCAAGAGAAATTAAAAAGAAAAACAGATGTAAATAACTTCTTAAGGAAAATTATATGCAGACATGAATAGTGCAATTTTCATTGAAAAGTCACTCTAAACATTGCAATTAATACACTGTTAGAAGCATGTGAAGTGAAGTGAAGTGAAGACTAGGGTGACCCGTGACAGTAACTTAAGTTACTGATAAACTTGGGGCTCTCAGCCACAACACAATGAGCAAAGACCAGACCACAACACCGGGAACTCCGCGCCCTACTCTTTTCGATAGGTGTGT
>OMLO01000075.1_pt1 | contig 42688 bp, 12 predicted proteins | sample 1674811 | NCBI WGS metagenome assembly OMLO01 (sample SAMN06265003, study PRJEB25207) | coral metagenome | isolation source: Coral host | place: Mexico:La Bocana,Puerto Morelos, Mexico | collected 2008-11-13
CCAAATATCACTCGCCGCGGCGGCTCGTGATATTTTGGTGAATTTTGAAATATCACTCGCGGTATTTATCCCAAATATCCCTAGAAACCGTGCTATTTCCTATACAAATATGCTTACAGCTGACTTCCCGTCGCAAGATAAGTTCCAATCTTTAAATGACAAAAACACTTCTCGCTTGAATGAAGTCAGCCCTCGCATTATTTCTGATAATTTTACTGAGTTTGCGAATGAAAATTTCTAACTGAAAATTTTAACTGAGGTTATGATTCCGTCCGACACACGTGGCATTATGTCAAAACTTGCAAATTTCAAAGAAATGTTTTGGATTTTTATGTCATATGTATGATCAAAATAAAACCTTACCTTTTGAAGTTCGTGCGCAATGCCTAGTCTTCTTGTCTTGACTGATCTAGTTTATCTGATTGCACTTTATAATATTATTATCTATTCACTATTAACATTCAGCCACGCTACACTTAAAAAAATAATCGATGCTATAAGATCAGTGGCTTGAGGGCTTTTTATTTCAGTCAATTTCAATCCTTTTTTTCCTTAGACGGAATTAACGTAAGCTTGGATCATGAAACTTTCGTCATGGCCGACGTCATGAGTATCATCAAGACAAATAAAGTCTCCCACTTTCCGACCGATAAAACAAAGGGAAATTATTCGCATGGGTCACTTTTAAACCTCTAGTACATTAGATAAAACAAGATTGTATATCTTGTATGTCGATTCGACTTACTTGACTTTTAATGAATTTTTTTTCAAGGAGAGTTTGGATGGTGCTGGTTATGTTTGAGGCCGCAATGCAATTAAGGATTCAGAAAATCTAACAAATGCATCTTCCCAAATTAAATCGATTGGTGACGGTCGCCTTTGTATCATTACTGTGCTTATACAAGCCAAATAAAGACGATACGTTAGAGTGTTCAGTCATGCAAATTTCCGTTATTCTCAGTACAAAAGATTACTGAATGAACAAAGGCATCTGAACGCGCGTTCTACAAATCACCACAGTCCAAATGCAAGACTATTTCAACGTAACATAGCAATTTAGTGTTAAAATATTGAACAATGCAGTCGAGGTTTTTAGTCTCTATTGTAACCTCTAACAATCAGTTGAAAACTGATAATGACGAAGCAGTTTGAGGTCGTTATGCAAATTTGAGGGCCGTTAAGGATTTGGAAGTACTTTATAGAAATCGCGTCGAATCTCGAACGATCTTCAATTTGTCAGTTCCTTCACGAAGGCAACTTTTCATTAACATCTTATTAACATCTTCTAGTTGTTGGTTCAAAATAACAGTCCAACATCTCTTGGTTGATAATCAAATTTAAAAAAATGCAAAATTAGGTCCAATATGTGTCCAACTGCACGTTAAAATAAAATTTACATATGACGATATCTTTTTCTTCACTTAACAGAACTTAATTGCTGAGCTGAGTGTTTTATTTTATATTTTATTGTTTGAATTCGGAAAAAGCCCTAAAAAACAAACAATTTGATTAACCTACATTGTAATGAATACAGGTTGACATCTCGTAATCAAGAAAACGAAATCCACATCCTACTTACAAACGCAGTCGTTCCTAAATAAACGTTTAAATTCGGTTATGACCAATTTTATTTCTTAGCAAACGTTTCCTTGATTCTTCTTCCTTTTCATGAAAACATTCACTTTAGCAGTCATTTGCGATGATTTAATGCCACCGGCCTTGTAATATCGAGCAAGAAAGCTCTATTAAAATATCTCAGTGATTAAACAAGACATGCTTAGAATTGAAAGAGTACTTTCATTTTAATCAAGAACTCTCCACGTAACATGAGAAAACTCAATCTGTCTTGAAATTAACTGTTTCCGAACCTTACGCAAGTGTTGGTCATTATTGAGCTTCGTCAGTTTGTCTCTGCGTTGCAGTAATATCTTTTTTTCTTTTGTTTTTTTTTTCAAATTTTTAAACTTAAATAAGGATTTATATGTTTAGCTGCTAGAAGTTGTGTGTCATTGTATTACTATCAGTGTCGGTGCACAGGGTGACTTATGACACGCTCATGTCATTCAAAATATAACTGATTTGTTTAGTCGAGGTTCAACTAAAAAAATCAGAATTCCTTAGTGACCTTTCTCGCTACTTTTGTGTGACGCTTTATGAGCGGAACGAGTCGAAATCATAACAAAAGTATTGATCAACAAAAGCAACAACAATGCACTCTATCAAACAGGAAACACAGCGAGGCACAAGATTCACGAGTGGTATTGCTTCGTAAATATGCTAGTTGACTTCGCAGTTCAATTCAAATGAGAAGTTTGTAAACTGCGATATGGCCGGCACAATGACGTAATACATCCAGCACTAGTAACTAGCCACAAATAGAAATAAGGTGAACAGCCTGAAACATGCTTAACGACCAAGATATCTGAGAATTACAGTAACCAAAATCCGTACAAGATTGTGCTTTCCCACGTCCATAACGTCATGTGAGTAATATCATGCATACCACACCATGAACAACAAGATATTTAAATGCGGCTGTGCGTTAAATAAGAGACTTATTACATGAAATATTATCATTGATTCAAGGGGTATGAGATTGACAGAGGTAAAGAACATACCTATATCCGCCGAGTGTGTTATTCTTTTCTTTCTTTTGCCGCTGCTCAACAGTTTAAATCAGTCCAGTGTCCCTCAGGCCAAACACTGAGTTTGTTATGAATTTCATTAAGTAAACACTTGGTTTTGTTCGCGGAGCGAAAGAAATGCTCTGCTCTTGAAAACCAACAACAATATATCTATTCTGGGACTGAATTCTAATGAGATAAGCGGGCGTGAAAATTTCAGTCAAAATTTAACGTACCTTCAACTGGGATTCTCAGAGAATTTGTTAGGAAGGAATGTATTTTTGCGTGTTGTCTTATGGTAAAAGAACTATATTATATTATATTATATTCGAGTAAATGCAGAGAAAAAGGTAGCGACCGTTACCATTAAATCCGCGTTAAACCTCGCTATTGAAAATTCATTGAAATACAAAACAAAAGAGAAGATTACTAAAAGGCTGAATGTGTTTATTGCTATAACTGTTTTTAAGAATAGCTTTATCAAAATGACAGAAAATCAGATAAACACATGGTGAGCTTTGCCACAAAATATACCAAGAAAGAGAAAAAGCGAGTCGCAGTTTTCGAAGAACTCCAGATATTACTTGTGTTAATGAAACGAAAATTCCAGTCTCGATCGACAAACGATGTGAACGTGAATGCAACCGAGAAAAACGTACAGTGCATATTAAAAACCCAATATCTCAGTTGATTTACGACCAATTTCCAGGACGTACATTACAAGTTTTGCAAGCTCTGACTCACTGGTGGACCTGGCGCGTTCTGACTCGTGTAACTACAGCCCAGTACATATATGTTATTTACCAGATGTGAGGTTCTGAAAAAAATATCGGCCCTTGGTGCGATTGCGTTATAGACTGAATATTTAGGGACGAAATTTCCCCTCATGACTCGAGCAAGATTTCTCAGCAATAGATTACCTCAAAGACTGAACGACTCTATCGAAATTACACCATTTCCATTACTGAGAACGTATTGGACCGCCGCAAATCAATCTGATTTTCAAATTTTAGTCATTTCCCCTCTCAACTGTCTCACCGCCAACATATTTAGTGTTGGAAGTGTTGGAGAAAGAACTTCGCTATTTAGACTTTGTAATGCTTGGTCGATTCGTGGTATTCTAAGTGTAGAGGCGGATTTTTTAAACGTAATTCAATTTAATTTAAATTTCACGTAATTTCTTCCAGGATTATGAGGCAAAATGCATAAGGTTAGTCGGCATGCTTATTTATGGTATACAAAGATAGTATTCTAAAGTTCAGTGACGATTTTCCTTATTCTCATTACCTGTCTGTAAGACAATGTATCGATGTTGAAAGGAGGAATTCCTTGTTTATTACCCTTAAATTTCAATTTTCCTTGTTCGAAAGATGAACTTTGCAGGGAACAAATTAATTTCGGTCGGTTTTCAGTGTTGACATATATCTGTCAATAAATTTAGTTTTCCGTTTAATGAATACAACATATGAGATGAAATTGATCTTGTTATTCATGAAGTTGTAAAAGTAAAATTTCTGTTTGCTTTGTATGACATTGTTTGTCACAATCAGTTTACCAAGAAAAACTGACTGATGTGAATATTTTTAATTTATTTTATCCTGAAGAATAACGTTCACAGGTAAAAGTTACTTCCATTCACGTGATGAAAAAGATAGATATATATATACAAAAGAATACAAGATTTATTTCATAAACTGTTGTCTTTGATATCATTAGGAAACTTATGACAGCCTAAGTAATGGCCAATATCGCCGGATAATATTTTCAACCTGGGGTATCATCGTTGTTGATAAAATACATATCAGCCCCTATGATATTCGACGACGGGATACTTAGGGGGGGGGGGGGGGGGTGTTAACGGCAATACATATTGCGTTATCTCAATGACAAAAAAAATGTTTTTCGATATTCAATGTTAAAAGATGTGGGTCAATGTTTTTCATTGCTACAATACCGTTTCAAGATATCATTAATAGTTTGGAGAGGCTCCATGAATGGATATCATGACTGCAATAGCCTTAGACTTGTCCAACCAATTTCCGGTCTTTCAACTGAAACCCGGCACAGGCTCCCAGATGATTTTCTGCATAGAGCCGGGGCTTGTAAGCAAGAGATGAATGTAAAAAAGCTACCTCTGTTGCAAAGCGATGACAAAACAAATTGTCAGAGTAATCTAGAGGTCACCTTTTTTGTACCAACTAATTTTAACTTGAATCGTATCCCTCATACTGAACTTTACTCTCTTACCTTGTTGAAAAGTTAAAAAGACTCGAAAAGACGTCTTCTCTGGAAGCTCAAGAAACGCGCAGACGTTGAGAATGCCGATCCTACTTTGAAAGGCGTCAAACTTTTTAGACTGATAACATTGTCTTGAAAAATAAAACAATCCTCGCTATGGCAGACGACCGATCAGATGACTTTGTTGTGCCAAGAAACGCAACGCTAACCTCGTCGTAGGAAATGATATTTCTATGTAAACAATTTTAATTATTAGTCGAAAAATACAAATGTAACTTCGAAAGCAGCCGGTGTTGACGTCTGTTGTTTCACGGTAGGTCGTAAAACAACAGACTAATATAACCCGTAGAAATAATAATATTCTTTTGTTGGAAAATGAAAAGCATTTTTAACCCTCAAGAGTCATAAATTTAATTTGTTTTCGCGACGAGATTTTGAGTCAATTGTTTGTTTCGATGATTTTCGTTTCGAATTGGTATTATATTTTCACCATAACGTTATTATGTCTTCGTAGGCAACCCAGGAAACGATTTAACTCTCTACCAAATGATATTTTTAGTAAAACAGTTTTAATTCTAGTCAGTTGGAGAAGAGGAAATTAAATAGAATGCCAACTGAAACGGTTTTACTGCCGGGGTTAAACAGCATGTGCAAACCTTTGTTGTACGACCGAAAACAGTTGCTGAGTAAAAACCCCCATCTTGCCTGCAGCGTGACACGCAAACCATAAACGTTGAGCGATGAAAATCGAACCAAGACCTTGAAAGAGTAGAGAGCGAGGCTAAAGGTGAATTACAGAAGAAAGCTGCAGCACTAAACAGGCAGACTGCATTTTCGTAATTTGGCAATACTTAGCTAAGGCCGGCCAGCTAAAGTTTGCAAGAAATTCAAGGCCGGCTGAATTGAAGTCTAACGCAGAAAGAACGCTTGATCGCTAGTTACCATGTAAGGTCCGGAGCAAAAGCCATTTTGAACCTGATCATTTGTCAGGGAAAAACATCTGACTAAAAACTGAAATCTCTTAAAAGAATATGAAGAAAATGTCTGGCAAACATTGAGGAGAATTTGGAATATGAGCTTTGCGATAATTTTGCGAACGTTGAAAACTTTATATTTACTCATTTGTTTTCATAATGGCCAAACGTTGTTATGTCTTATTACGCAAGAGAAGAAGGATAGCATTAAAGTTAAAGACAGGATTTTAAGAGCCACCCGGGAGAAAGATCGCAACTATCAGTTAATCCACAGATATTCAAATCAGCCATTGCACGTGCTCGTGTGATAAACGCGTGGAAAGCACACCACTTCGTTTGGTATGTATGCTAATAAACCCATCACGCAACGCGAAAGAATTATTTATGCTCTCAACGCCGGGTCTCAGCGATAATTTCGGGAAAAAATGTATACTTAATTTATACTTTATACTTTAATTAAAATTTATACTGAAATAATGTGGATTCTTGTTCAGTTTTGGAAGTTTCTAAGTCCAAATTCTGTCAATGTTGAATCTTTCTCTTTCGCAAAGCTATTGATGACACTCACCTTGAATAACCTTCATTCACGCGACCTTGAGCAACACGCGCTTTCCTTGCTTCTGGTTGGTTGTCATACCGAATGGAAAAATACTACCACCAGATATACACCGGCCACCAGGTATAAGCTTCAAAACAACCATAGTGGTTTTTTGTTTATAGACTTTAGTTTAGAGTTTAGGTCGTCGGCGAAAACGCAGGTTCTCAGTTTTGAAAACTTCAGAACTACTTCCAAAATGCCGGAAAGTTACGCAACACTCAACAAGACTCCTCGGCCGACAACTAACCCGCCTTTTACTCTGAAGGAATTGAAAGCCGCCATTCCTGCTCATTGTTTTGAACGATCCACCTTCAGGTCTTTTACTTATGTCGCTTTGGATTTAACCATGGTGTGGATTCTCTTTTTAAGTACAGGATATTTCAGCCATCCATATATACCGCGCTGGGCCTCGTACATTCTCTGGCCGGTATATTGGGTCTGCCAAGGCTGTATTTGCACTGGCATATGGGTTTTAGCCCACGAGTGTGGCCACTACTCGTTTTCGGATAGCAAGACAGTCTGTGACTTCACTGGGCTTACGTTGCACACCGCCCTTCTCGTGCCGTACCATTCCTGGCGAATTAGTCACGCAAAACACCACAGAAGCACAAACGACATGGACCGCGACGAAGTGTTTGTCCCCAGCACGAAAGATGAGTTCAGGAAAGGAAGTCTAGCAGCTCTTTCTCCTTCATCGAACGTTTTAAGCCTTCTGAAACTGTTCTTATTCGGTTGGCCTGCGTATCTTCTGTTCCATGTTACGGGCCGTAAATATCACACACATACGGATCACTTCAACCCCAGTAGCCCAATTTTCAGCAGCAAAGATTACAGAGACGTGATAATTAGCGACGTCGCACTAGTGGCGTGGATCGGTTTCCTTGGTTACCTGGCTTATGTTAATACCATAGTGTGGCTGGTGAAAGTCTATATTATTCCCTATCTCATAGTGAACTTCTGGTTGGTATTTATTACTGACATGCAGCATTCTGACGCGGCTGTGCCTCATTACAGAGGAGGGCAGTGGAACTGGCTTAAGGGAGCCTTGTGTACGGTTGATAGAGACTATGGCATTTTGAATCACGTCTTTCATCACATCGGCGACACACATATCGCTCATCACCTGTTCTCATGCATGCCACATTACCACGCGGTGGAGGCAACCAAGCATCTGAAGAAAGCTTTAGGAGAATTTTATTACAAAGATAACACACCAATATTCAAGGCCATGTGGTTGACTGGGAGATACTGCCGTTATGTTGAAAACTCTGGTGACATTCTGTGGTATAAACATGATTAATTTATAAGCTTTTTGTTGGTGTCTACTTTGTTATTATGATGATAATCCACCAAATATTTTTGCTCGCGCTTGACGATCTTAACGCGTCATGTGACTGAATATTCCACGACTGAGGAATGCCCAAGTGATATTCACCAAATTTCAAAACTGCGCGTGTTGCAAAAGATATTTGAAGGATAATAAACATAACAGCCTCCATTTGGCGAGAAAATATGCTCGCATATTTTTCCTTAAACATTATCTGTTCTTCGAAGTTCATAGTTTACCTCGAGTTACGCTCTGAGAAAACTGTTCGCTCCGAGGAACAGATAGTGTCAGCTCAGATGATGTCTGAGCATATTTCTGCGCCAAGGCTTTTCCTTGGACGTCACGAGAACGGAAACGTAAAATATGTTCGCCTTATAGAAATAAGCTTTACATTTTATTGTTAATAACAGCCAGCTTGGTTGTAACTTCTCGGTCAACGGAACAAGACTTGGAACCATTTCTTGAGTCAACACAAGCCATTTTTTTAAAATACTTTTTCGAAATGTAGCTATAATATTTAATACTGATTAATCTTTTTCTTGCTGATTTCCATATATTTCTTATCATGCAAGTCATAAGTATTTGGTTATATATCAGAGCAATATGTCTTGTGATAATTAGGTTCTTGATTCTCGTGACTCTCACAGAATTGGTCACTGGAGTCAAGACACTCTTGCGAACCGCCTTTAATTTGTATGTTCCTAAATTAATATATTGCCTTGAATAATCACTGTGTAATCAAAAGTTTCAGCCTAAGTTTGTAAAAGATTTTTTAAATTTCCAAAAACGATTTCTTGAAGATTTTTAACAGTTTTGTCACTGAGGACGGTTTTAGTTTGAAAGGAAGTCGTGGAAAGCTATTTCTTTTAAAAGAAGCTGTGTAATTAAAAATGGTGACTGGTATTAAATCACATTCATGACTGAAGGCAAACGAAAGGTATGTACGTTTTCTCGCTATTTGCAAGGAAGCTGTTATTAAAGTTCCATTATCTTCTGTATATTGTGTGCGCCTTATTCTTTTACAAAAAGTTACAAATTAATTCAGACTATTTCAACTTTTTCTAATTCCTTTCGGATTTCAAAGGCAGTTCAGAGTTACTTGCTGTTTCTCGCTACAATTTAATGCATAAGTTTGGCTTCTATAATAAACGAGCCAATTGGCAAGTGAGAATGACTTCATCTCGAGGAGCAGATAATAATACGTGTGTAACTACGCTATCGTCTTTAAAGCGTTTCAGCATTTTTTCCAATACTGCACACTAAAAACGCTCCGAAACTATTTTCATTTTCACTGCATATACGGAACAGTCCACAGCCCACTAGGACTCTTCGCCTGCAGAATGTCGCCGTTGGTAGTATTACGGTCGCGGTGGAGTGGCCGCATTAACGGGGTTTTCTTATAAAGAAATGTATGGGCTTTTCGCCAGAACCGTGCGCAAAAAAGTGCACGTTATCACAATGACGAAGTGACCGCATGACGAAGTGACCGTCAGGCGGGGTTCCACTAAAACTAAGTTATATAATAAAATGTTCGATCAAATACAATAATCTCTTCAATTCGGTTTGTAAAAACCGTGTGAAGTGATCTCCAGCGTGTCAGTTTTCATGCCTGTACTGAATTAGTCCCCAGAGAAACCAAGTGTAATTGACATGAACGCAACAATTGGAAGGTAGACGGTGGGCACTTCAGAAGCTACTACATGCGAAACAAAACGTGTTGCGAAACCTTTCCCATGCGTAAGAGCTGAACTGACATAAAGTCACGTTTTTGAAGGGTTTGAATCGGTTGATCTTTCCAATATCAACAAATATCAGTGTTCCAGTTACTCAGTCTTTAAAACAAATAGGCGATGAATTTGTTTAGAAACAATTATCCGCCGTTCAGAAATTTCACTCAGAACAGCACTGGGTGTAGTTTGTTGCAAAGCACAGTTTGTCTACGGTACCAAAGAGCGCACATGTCATAGCTCTACCCACGTTTTGTAACGATATCATATTGGATAATCTTCACAGTTATCTCATTGATCCAAGTATCATTTTTAGATAATCTTTTGAGAAGCTTACACATCAGTAAACATGTCGGCATGACAAACGTGTAAGTTATGGCATGGCGTTTAGAAGGCGTCTATATTAAGCCTTCAGTATATTAATTAGGTAGTGAACCATAGATGGCCTCTTGGAGAATAACTCGGTCTCATTTCAGTCCAAGTAATTAAGAAATCCAAATTTTAGGAAAAAGAGCGGAGATCTCTTTTCCTTCATCTTAAAAAGGCTGCAACAATTATAATTTATTTCCTCAGGAAGAGAAAACGTTAAATAGTTACTTTTTTTTCTAATGTGATTGTCTGACAAGTAACCAGAAAGTGACTTACAAGGATCACGTCATTGGTTTTCGGATCAGCCTAAATTTTTCAAGTTCGTTGTTTGTACTCGATCCGTGTCAGTCTTCTCCGTCCTTAACCATCCTTGTTCCTTTATGGTTTATATCATCTCTTTGATGTGTTTCTATCTAAGGCAACTATTATTTTCAGGTTTCCTTTGATTGAACGGTTATTTTGTACATGGCCAAAAACAATTCAATGTGGTCAGCTGCATTAAATACCTCACTGTTAACCTAGACACTCTGTCTGCTTTACAGTTTGCTTTACAGTTTAATTCTTGCATGACAACCATTCTAATTCATCTTCTAATGCATCCTCCCGGAGTGTTGTTTGAACGGGAAATCTCTTAGACTAGCTGTAATCTACTGTACTTCATGCCTCAACATAAGGTACAGGCTCAATCGTCTGTAGGCAAAAAGATGGCGAGTACATTTACCCATAATTCTTAGCAAACGAACAAAAGTTCTAACATATTTAAACCCAGCATACACTATGTCGTTATCACAGGAACAAATACTGCAAAAATATGTCATTCCTTGTACTTTATAGGCTGTGTAAAATGTACAGTCGCAATCATTTTCTCACGGAGGTTCTTCGCGTTTCCATGTCAGTTTTCTGAGACCTCTATTCCGAGACTCGAGATGTAACTTGCGTAGAATCGCATAGCTGATTAAGTCTATTCTGGGGCATTTAACACAACAAAATCTCTCTGCCCCAAGAAGGTTTCAATGAGCAGTTGAGGAAGTAACAATATAAAAATATCACATAAGTACATGAGGCTGTCCGTGCTTCGTTAATCGGCTTTAAGCCTCTCGACCAAGAACAAATCTCCCGGCGATGAGTCTGAAATTATTTTAAGAATTTAAAACTAAAAATTTAAAAAATCCTATAAACGTTTTGCAGCTGGGGTTGTTCACTGATAACCAGTTTTGACCGGCATTCTCTTGTCAGTTGTAGGATCAATAAATTAACAAGTGTTTACACAAGTTTTTTTATTTTTGATGTGGTCGCTTGACTGATTGACGTAATAAGCAAATACTGCTAGTTGTTAAATCAGTTACATAAAAAACAGGACTTGGTTACCATGACCTTGATTCATTGTACGGTATGCGTCCAATACACATGGCTTACTAATAATAACTCGTCAGTAGCTGAAGGCCATTTCTACAACATGAGAAAAATGTCTAGTATCTTTTAATTACCACCTTACTAATACTTTCTTTTTTCAGTCATTTCTTTCAGATATGCTTGTAGTGTTATAATAGAATACTATTATTAAAAAACAATCAAATAAAATTAGACCAAGTTTGCGTCACGCAATATAACAGCCGAGCAGCACTGGACATGAACAGGATTGATCAATAGCTTGAACTGAGAATTTTTCCATAATTATAACACGATTTTCACACTGGAAAAAGGTTGTTATTAGTATTTAGCAAGAGAGCGAAGCACAAAATCACTTAACAAGATGTCTCTATCCGTTTGTGAGATGCCTAATAATACGTCATAATTAAGTCCCAGATACCACTGAAATATTAGACCGGTACTATAGCTTAGTATAAGCGGTTAGCCTTCCATAGCGCCTTTGGCTATGTGGAAACAAGAAAAGACGAGCTACAAAAAGTACTAATGTCTGTTTGTGGAATGTGCTACATAGAATTTGACCAATAACATTTTTTCACAATGTAATGCGATCTTACACGTTTTCGTATTTGAAGGAAATCGTGAGGTTCTCTGAGCAGTGCGGTGAAACCAATCAGATACGCTCATTGGAGGAACGCACGGCCAGTGATGAATATTGGCGGGAAATGTGTTGGCGAACATACAAGTGAGTGGAGGTTGATTGTACGCGCTAAAACGAATACTAAACTCTGGTAGGTTGAAAAAACGTCCGCTGTTATTATACTCAGCTTAATAGGCTTAAAATTGTGCTTAATTGTGATTTGGTGCTTTCAGATGGCAGGGATATTAACCTATCGCCTTCCGATAATAATTTGTATTATTTTAAGATTAGGATAGATTTAATTAAAACAAACCACAGAACACGCCGGACACATATATTTTCCAGAGCTTCAGCCTAATAGCTGGTTGAAAAACAAAGTTGTATGCGATCAAATATACATATTGGCTTTATCTCAAAGTGACGATACGATCGCCAGGAATTTTAAATATCCTCTTCACCTCAAGAGGACAATATATTTCACGACGCCCCTTTAAGAAGCAAACTTCGTTTATGAATCATTGACACTAAACGTGACTGAAAGAAGGAATTACTCAGTGCTACTGTCAAGATTGCATCGTTCAACATGAGAACCTGGTTCAGAGGTCCGCTTCTCCCTAGCAGACCGAGTTTAAAAATCAAGAAATCAAAGGTGAGTGGACTTCTTGTTTTCCCGATGATTGTTTTGAATTTAGAGCAAAAAGACAAGAAAAGATAATTTTGAAATGCTCCCAATGTTTAATGTTTACGTAACCTGCGCACCGCGAAATCGCCAGTTTTTTTGGGCGACGGTGAGACGGAACAAAAAAACAACAAAGACAGAAGGAGTTATAGTGGAAGTTACACCGGACAGACGACAAAATCGATTTTTGGAGACAAACTAGGACAAATCCGCGCGGTAGAAGGATCAAACGATACCTACCGATAGAAGTAAGACAATATTTAGAGATATTACTTTTCACCGGGGCCTGTTTCGTGGCATATATGATCATGTAACTACAAGCTATAAAAACTGAGAGAGCTTTACTCAGCACGCTTAAGGTGTGAACTTTGTCTTAATTAAGTTTTTCACGTAAACAATTGGCCGGCAAAGGAATATACTGCCTCCCTAGCCTGTAAGTTTTTTTGCAATTCAAGACTCTACAGGAAAGAGTTTTTTTAACCTTTATCTTAAAATGCAGATGGCAATCTGTTCCTCTAAAACGTTGAATTATTTCGTGTTACCGAAGTTGAAATACATTCGGCACAGCATTTCGAAGACAAAACGTCGCGCTCATCCGATCATGATGTGTTGGACACGTAGTCAAATCAATTGTTCGCTTCATTTTCATCAGTAATCCAAAGACGTGTGCTAAATGCTAAACGTATTCATGTTACAAATAATTTAATATACATTGGTATACCAAGGGTGTTAAAGCTTTGGGAAAGCATCAGGTATGTGTGGGAGAGGAACTGTCAAGAATCTGTCTGAGGAACGTAAACATCAGAGAAAGTATTAACCCAAACGTTTAAAATGTACAAGAGTTTAAAATGTTGAACAACTGAGTACGTACATGGCGTTTTGCAATATCTTTGTGACATAAAAAATTTGATCCTGATTAATGTTGTAATTTTCTCGACTCAGCTTTCACATCAAGCATCTTACTGCTAATATAGTACTCTTTTTAAGAAGTATTTTTCGTTCCTGTTTGGCTATTTTTATCATTTTAATACCAGGCAAACATTCAGAGCATTTTCACGGCGCAATTCACTTCCTACGATTTAACACAGACTGAATATTATCTAATCAGCGGGTGAAGATGTGCTAAAAGTTATGTCAATGTTCCTTTTATCCCCTGAACTCTTCCTTATGATCACTAAGGCAGCTTACTCGTTTCATAATTACTTCCTCTTATTTTCTAAATACAAAGTCTGCAGACTGTTGCAACTTTTTCCAAGTCTCAGCTGTCAGGAAATTATATCTTTTGCGTGGTTTCCATCACATTTTGCCACCAAAAGTGTACTTGAATATTTTAAGCTTAGGAATGCTGTTATCACTAGATCATGAACGTGAAAGCCTTATACTGAAGAAGTTCAGGGTCACCCTTAATTATATTACTCTCTGTTATCTCATGTCACCATGGTTACGATAAACCAAGCATTTCCGAATTCCGACAGCGAAAAATACGATGACTTTCGTTCGGTTTCAAAGCAACCTGTTATAGGCTAGATTTATTACCAAAGCTCTAGAACTAGATGGAAGTTTGGTTGTAGAATTTGATAACATGGACACAACGTTGTATTGGATGTTGCGCGATCTGTGTTTATTTTGAGTGTCAAATCTGAGTTCATATTTTGCCATTCAAGCTTTTCAATATTAGATGATATGCAACACAAATAGATTAAACTGCTTCTTAATAGCTTTTGGTTGACTTTGTTGTTTTAACATTATTTTTTTATACTCGTGTTTAAAATAACAAATGTTTAAAAAGACCAAATTATTTTCCCAAACTATCATTGAATCGATATTTTTCAAATTATTTACGTGATTTATTATTTGCCTTAAAAATAACCTTAGCTCATCATTTCCAGCCCTAGCTTGTTAATTTACTAAATCCTTGACATTGTGTCACCGATGGTTGGTAAAATACGATTTTCCCTTTGAAAGGTAGTAGCAAGTTTTTATGTTTGTTGATACACGCGTTCCAGACTCGAAACGGAACGTTAATGTTCAAGTGTGCTGAGTATGTTATTTAGGTCTATGGAATCTGTACGTAGCCGCAATATAATCTATATTACGGACAGCAACGGCAATAAACTGAACCGCGAAACACGCATAATGGTTTTATCGATTGGAGAGACAACGAACTGAAAATTCTGACTCTTTCACAAATTATTACATAACTAAAATATTTTATAAGCTAAAAAATTATTAAAAAAATAAACGCCGAAATATGTCATGCTATTTCAATGAAATTCATTGTAGTAATATTAAAGTATGATATTTTAGTCAGCGGATGTCGTTGCTTGTCGTGCACAAACTGTTGAAAAGTACAAGCCTTTACTTGCCTGTTCATTTTGCAGGAAGCTTTTTAACCTTTGCCTTGATTAAGATTTAGCGGTTAATCCTTAATTATAATATTATTTTTGGAATTATGCTTTTTTGTTTTGCATTAAAGATAGAACCGAAAGAAGGCCGAAAGGTTATCAATGCCAGCTGCAAAGATGTGTTAAATGGAACTTTTACACGCAATGAAAATATTCCTTTGTTTTCGCAATTAGACTAATGATGTGTAATATTTTTAGCAAGCAAAAATAAAAACATTATTCAAATTACTAAAAGGAGAGATTATGATGCCAAATGTCATCACGCAATGTGTTTGTTTTATCTACACGATGAAAGTATTAATTCTCAATACGGATTTTTGAACATTTCGTTTAATGTTTAAAGATCTTTGGATGTTGCTTAACATCAAGACAGTAATCTCAACTTCTTTTCTTTATTCTCATTACTTGTCTGCTAGACACTGTATTGAAACTGTAAGAGGAAATTATATGTTAATCAGATCTTGAGAGACTGACTAAATCTTCAAAGTGTTTTGATTTTACTTCCTCCTTCTTGCTTTTCTAACACGATTACCACTGAAGAAATCTTCACTCCCGCAGATCCTTCCGTGTCCCACGAACATAATCAACAGAGAAAAGCAATAGGTCATTTTTATCTTAAAAAAGGAAATGTTCTTCATTATGGTAAAACAAGATGCTAACAATATTACAAATTTGATATTCACTCCAGTGGTTATGATATCGGAAACTCGTAATTTCACAGTAATCCGTCTTTTGTATTTCCAAATCATAATCACGAAATTCAGTCACGTACAAACTGCTAATAAAAAGAGCTCAATAGTATTAAAAAAAAAAGACAATTTTATCCTCAACTTTAGTTTTAGTAACTTTGTTCTTCGTGATGTGATACCGTTTACACTTCTTGTTGAAAAATGAGTTGCTGTCTGTAACTCAGCGGTAATATAGTTATTACCATATCACCCAATACTGAACAAAGTATCAATCATTAGAACTTCTCTGCATATAAATTCTTAGTAAAACTGTGCTTATTTATGCCTGTATTTTCTTTTAAACTTGTTACAGACTAGATTAATAATGTTAGTGTATTCTAGAAGTAATGTGTTCCAGCACGACTCCACCGTTAACTTCCTTACTCGTCAAGTGTAGATAAAAAGTTCCATACAGAATTCAACTTGCTTTTAGCAGATGTCTTTCCATGGTTGTTCAACACTAATACACAAACCAGCACACACCAAACACTATAGTTGAATTTTCTCTTGGCTTCATCATTTTAGCTAGATATTAACAGGTAAAGAGTAAAGTTAAGCTGAAATGGAAAATACGTCTATGCCATACCTATGAAATAACTGAAAATAGAAGTCTTATCATGCGGGATTGTACCGGCTGTCATCTTTGCGCATTAAAAAATTACGAAAAACAAGCTGATGAATTTGTAAAGAAATAAAATTTCCGTGATCAAGAATTCATCATATATTACATCAGAGGTCATGGTAGGTAGATACCAGGCGGTATTTAAAGACAAATTATGAAAATATTATATGTAAATGCATTCTTTCGTATCAGGACAATTTTTAATCAATAGTTATGACCAAAACTGCTGATCAAGGGCTTCTCATGATAATTTAAACTGGTAAACCAGGATCAAAACATATCAACCAGCGGAAAGACTATTTTGGAAAGTTACTATGTGACTGACATGAGTTCATCTCAGTATGTTGCCAAAGATTCATTTAGAGCTCTTCATATTGCAGAAGAAACTATTCTATATAGTAACTCCCCGAAGTTGTCAAAAACAACTAAATATTTAATTTTAAAAATAAATTGGTTAAGAGTAATTTGTGTTGTTACTGCTGTATATCTGTGTATGACTGTGCATGTTTTGCAGACAAAATTTCAAATATTGGCGGTCTATTTTTGGTCAAACCAAAAATAAAATTAAAAAATCAACCGTATCGAAAACGAATATTACCAGGAAGGACATAAAAAGATCACATTTTCGTAATATTGCGACCAATTATCTTAACAGTTGCAATTTCAAAGCACATTCGCCTGGCCTGGTATTGCAGTAACCATAACAACCAATATAGCTCCCTATAGCAACCATTCTTGATAGTGAGTCGGAGCAGTCGTCAAACAGGTGTAGATATTAAATTTTAAAAATAAATTCCTTATCAATAACAACAAGCCTTACGGCTTCAGGTTTTCGATCAACCATGAACTATGCTTACTTAACAGAGATTAGATAACAGTACAGGTCTTATCATTTTATTGTTGCTTCTGTGATATATGCTTTTCACGTGATGATGTTGCATACAAATGATCAAAGTAGTAACGCCCATATTTGATTATTGTAACGGCTAAAAGCCAAGAATAATTGATAAACGTTTTTTGGCCTAGAATCTCACAAAGACATAAAGTCGCCTCTTTTTTTTTAAAAAAAAAAATAGATTGCAATGCTTTATATTTTTCTTCCATCCATATTGCATTTTTCAATCTGTTGTCAAACTAGGTTTGTATGTCTGCAGACGGAATTTAATGATTTTCTCTACGGTTACTTAAGAACAGTCTCAAAAAGGCGACAAAGTATAAATAATATGAGAGGGATTCGCTATCATTAACACGACTTCCAACGCAAGCAGCTGTCAAAAAAGCAGTTAGGACAAACTCAAATCCTTTACATTTCGATCATAAATATAACTATTTAATGCGCGTCCACACAAACTTTCTCTCCTCCAGTTAATATGTATCAGCTCTAAAGTCAACGTTGAATGGGAGAGGGGAGAGTCAAGTTGTGTCGAAAGCGAAGTCTTTTATCAATTATGGCAGATTATTTACTGAACACTTCAGGCAGACTGTCAGAACTGAGCAACTTTTGTGATATGCAAAAATTTCTGTTGTGTCCTCACAACGTAAAGAATTATTAAAAACAGCAAAGCACAACTTACTAACCGTTCTTGTAATTCCATGGAATCACAACATAGTTTCGAAACCCGCTTAAGCAATACAGAAAACTACCTAAAAGACTGAATTAAAAGAGTCGATCACTTTTAGATGTTTAAAAGGCTTTAGCTTTTCCAATGGAAGCTTTGCCCGGAATAAACCCTTTTGCTTGCAAGTCGTATTAAGAAATACCAATTGCTTTCAGGATTTGTTGAAAAGTATGTTTTCGTGTTTGTATTAAGAAATATATTACGTTGAGCAGGATGGCGTCCTGATGGCGAGAGAGTTATGTAAAACGTAATGTCAGTGGAATGTTCGATACAAACAGTTTGGATCGCTGAAAAGACAATGAAGTTGATTGCCATTCATTAACTCGATCTTGATGAAATTGGAGAAATACTGTTAATACCCTGCTCAAACTTTGTGTAGTTTGTTTTATTAAGCATAACAAATTAAAATCAAGCAACCGTTCGAGGAACCCAACCATTCTCATTCAGCATTTGTTACGTGCACATCTATTTACGGTTGACTGCAGCGGGGCTCAGTTAGCGCTAGTTTGCTTGTATGTTCTGGCAACAAAATAAATGAAAATAAATGAAATAAATGTTGGTCTCGGGAAACTTTATGTTTGATTTTTTATTCATAGTGTACGGAGAAGCTATAGTTTGCTCATTGAAATAGACCGCAAGACCGCAACAAATTTATTGTTCCGAGGCACTTCAGTTGCGCTTTGTTTTAGAATCCACACGTCATATGATAATTGAAAGTTTGACAGCATGCAAATATTACAGGTTTTGAGCTTCGGTGAGTTGCTTCGTCATAACATTTTCAATCAGTTAAATGTGTGGTGGTTCAAAACCACGAAGTCACAGAACAGCCATTGGGAAATTTCATTTTTGTTGAAAAATCTACCAGTCGAAGAAAATTGAGGTAAATCCATGTGTATGTAAGATCTTCGAGTCGTATCACAGACATTGCAAGTTATTAGAGACTGATTTGTACTCACTTTGCGAACTAAAACCATGTTGAAAATATTCGATTGAACTGATTAACTATTGAGAAGAGATGTATAAGTTGAACAAGTAAGTAAGTGGCACTTGGTAACCTTGGTCGGAAAGTCAGTAATCAATTCACTTCTTATCAAAATGTTAACTATTCCTCGCAGGTGACTAGTGAAGTCGACATTTCCTTGTCTCGCGTGACGAGGTTTGTTCTAGTTAAACTTCTATAAAGGAAGCACACTGAAAAGTTTCTAACCTCCTAAGAATTTGATTTCGTTTTTAGCCTTTACGTGACAGAAAACACTTTGAAAGCAACCCTCTACTAACACTATAAGGTAATGTTATAATTTCTTGTTGCCTCATGACACAACTCCTGTAATATTCTCTTTCTTGACATGGTTCACGAGAAAGCAGAATCCAAAGATCGGTCCATTAACGCAGGCATTCGCTCCGTGTGATCTAACGTTTAATGCAGTAATTTAACTGAAATGGACTTTCTAATCTGTCAGCACATTTTTTTTTGTCCCAAATTTCGAAAAGATATCGAATTCTTCGGAGTCGTAGGAAAATATTTTTAATTCTTCTACCTTTCCTTTTCTTTAGTTATGGACCTTTTTCGTTTCAATTCATATTTTATTTTTATTTTGTTCATTGTTATTCTGACACACGTGCGGTTGCTTCCTGATTCGAAGTTATGACGAGCATCATATGTAGTGCTGATTTTATGAATTTTATAAAATGTTGACTCCGGCCTTTTTTCTAAAAGTCCGCTAAGTGTTTTGACATTATCAAAGTTTAACTTTGACACCCTACTTTGCTTTCAACGAGTAAGTATTTCAAAATAAATCGCTACTTAGTTAAACGTGTTACTCAGACGACCAAGTTTCCATTATGACGTAACTCGCTAGATATTTTCCATCCTATATTATAGCATGAGTAAATAATGAACGTGACCTGAGTCAGATCTGTTGGACACGTTGATATTCCCACTATTGAAGTCAGGATACTTCATCATCTTTTTTCTTGTAACTACTTCATTCGTCGTTCGCGATGTTGTGTAATTAAGGTGGTATTCATATGCAAAATTTATCAAGCACAATTTATCGGCTTGTATGATGTTAGGACACAATATTGGCACAGAAGCAGGGATAACGAGTTATTCTGTAGTTATTTCTCGGCAAAGGCAAATTAAAGTTAACCTTTGACTAATCACCGTTAGTCGGCTCATTTGAAATTTGCGTAAGAAAGAAAAATCTGGCGCATTGGGTGATGTCGAGTGATTAAATATATTTTGCTTCCTAATCGATACTCCTTTGACACTTTGAAATGCAAGATGTATTTTCTGCTTTACAAATATTCGCCAAGAGAAATTATGTTCTAGTGATTTGGCTTAAACACTACCTTTTGTTGTTGCTGTTACGTTTCTCAGTTTGTTTTGTTTGTGTGTGCGAACGTGACGTGATCTCGCGTTCGTTACGAGATCCACGATCAACATCAAAACATTCTAGTAATTTTGCCGCCCCCGGGGGGAGGTGCAATACTTATGACGTCTAACAAAAGAATTCTGGAATCTGGGAGAATGGACACTACCAATTGGTACCAATTGGTATCAGCTCTCATTACATATTATCATACCTTTCTTATAAAGTTAGATGGGTGAATTTGGAAGTAAATCAAGACAAGCAGTTACTCATTTTCTTTGTTAATGTAGAGCCTGTCTGCATTGATATTGTTAGTAGGAAATGATTCATTTCATGAATGAACAGTTCTTCTGACGTCTATTTAGTATAGGATTCGGTGTCGTTTTCGCAGGTTTACCGCTTAAACATTACAAAACAAAACGTTCAATGATGTGACGTGACTAAAAAAGCCGAGTTATAATCGTAGAAGTGAACTCAGTGAAGCCCAAGGGAGTGCATTAATTCATGATTCTCCTTTGCTAAAGCGGGTAAGTGTTGGCCTTTGTTAAAGCGGGTTGAAGGACAAGTGTTGGCATTTGTTAAAGCGGGTTGAAGGACAAAAGTTAATTAACGCCAAAATAAAGTGCTCGGAGCTTCAAAGAGAGCGAACCTGCCGTAATCTCGCAGATCATTTAAACTACTGTTTACGAACAAACCGGAACAGATTGAATATACTTTCGACGCGAGTATAAAAGCCTTTTATACTTTTACCTCTTATACCGACCCACGACTGGAGCTCTTTTCTCTGAGGCTTGATCAAACCATGAACTTGTCTTTACGGCTTCGAATGAAGAGATATGAGATATTCAGAAAATTAAGGGTATGTTAATAATCTGAAGGTAAAATAATTTATCTAGTATGAAGGTTTTCAATGCTCATAGTTTTGTTCTGACTTCCTCATAATCTCGAGTCAAGGTGCGGTTCGTGAATGTTACACGGTTGTTTCCGTCAAATCTTCTAAACGAGTCTGCGTCTAAACTTAAATACTCTTTATGTAGTATAGTTAAGATAAATGCTTAGCTACCTTAGACTACTTTGTTGGAATTTTGGCGCATCAAAACTTACATTACTTTATTGGTTTGGGTATGAAAGTTTTGACTTAAGTTTTGAGTTGTTTCACAAATGCTAAGTGCATGACGTTTATTTCCTTTATGATCACATTTTCGCGAGCCGAGCAAATTGAAGGAAAGTATAGTTCAGTATAGAAACCGAGCAAGAACGCAACGGCCTACTTCCCCTGTAGAGAAAAGGACACGATTATTATAGGGATGAGAAACCCGCTGGAATGGACCAGTGTTTGACCTGCTTTGTCGGTTTTCATTCAGAATGAGGACATGATTCCCAAAAAGACCTGTTTTGCTGTAAACTGTAAACAAAAAGGTTTTGCCACTAGAGCAAGCGCTAGCAGTCAGCTGTAGATGACACGCACGTGGGAAGTTTTGTATGTCTGATTTTCAAACAACAGGATCAAACTTTTGTGTTTGAATGTTTCGAATGCATCACTGTTAAGGCAGAAAGTCACCGTATTTCTCTCTGCCATTTTCGTAAATAAAAGTGTTCCACTTAATTTAATGCTTTCCATAAAGAAACCAAACTTTTATTTTTTAACTAACGAACCTCGGGTAGGTGTTACGCACGTGTTTGCCGCGACTTTCGTGAGCGGGAGCGGAAGAGATGACAGCCGGAAAAACCAAATTACGACTGTGACATAAAGAAACATTGACCACGTTTTCAATCTAGTTGAATACAAGCTTCTTTGAGATCAAGTGCTATTTCAATGGGACACACTTTCATAGTTTCCTTGTAGAACGGTACGTGTTACGTATACAACATCTTCGTATTTGTAATATTTGCGCTTCTTTCAATGTCTGTCACGTACCCTTGCCTTCGACAAAAAAATATCATTTTAATCACATGTAATGAGCTTTGTTCTAGCTGAGTTATAAGCATTGTTTGATTGTATTTGAAGAAAGGCTTCGTGGTTTCACAGCATGTTGCTTTTTTTCTGGTTTCAACTAAACAACCTCAAATTTTACTAAGATTTATGATAGATTTATAAAGAATTCATGTTAGGACTCGATGCTTTCACTTACTGTATTATGATACAAATGTAAAATCAGCAAAGAGACATAATAATGATAAGTTAGTTCCCAAATCTAGTCTCAAGCTACGGCTCAGAGTTAAATTATCTTTAAAACGAACTTTCACTCTTTCTTTCAGACAAAATCCAGCAAAGGGAAAAGAGGGACGTCCACTATGGTAAAAGTGAAGAGTTATGAAGATAATTCAAATGAGACGGAAGGTAAAACAGGAAGCATATAGCTTTTGTTTGTCTCAGTAGCTCACTACATGTCAGACACAGAAGTAGCTTGCGAAAAGTCTAACACAGAAAAAGTCTTCAGAAATTGATGATTCATTGATCATTTTTGAAATACTAAAACCAAGCTTGTCACATTATTACTGAAACAATTACTCCGGAACAATTAAAAACTGCGGCAAGCACGGAAAAAGTGTAACTAGTGACAAGCGCGAGAAACCAACATGTAACTAAAAACACAGTGAAACGCGGGAAAATCGCAAAAACTACTTTGATTATGATTGTCTGAGCTGAAAAAATAATAAATGACATCGTCACTCTGTTTTTCAACAATGGTGCAGCAATCGACCTTAGGAGTCAAAAACAAAACTCCAAGAAATAACAGTTATCGTTAAAGACCAATGAAGCTGGTCATGCTACGGAATCGCTTCACAAAAAAAATGTGAAACCTGTTTAGGCACTCGTACTCCCGAGTGAGAGTCGTCGGTACCGTTCGGATGATTCTCGGGTATCTTCATTATTGAAGTCAACGATTGTTGGCAACGTTGATAGAATTTAATAGAACCAACGGGACAAAAGAACATTCATTATCACTGTAAACTAAATCTAATTCGCATAAATGTGGAGAAATTATTTCTTAGTTCGTCTTTATACTTGTTAAGGAAGTAAATGCTTAAGATGAATCCAGAAACGCTTCTTTTACTTCTATACTTTCTTTGATATCGCACTGATTTTAACTCAGTCTTCATTTACATAACCGAAAAGTTATCTTATGTCTAGCACAAAAGAGTTAGAATAGTAATGAAACAGAAATTAATTAACGGACCCATTTGGTTCTTTGTTCTATCCCTTTAGTGGTGTGAGATTGCGTACCCCCAGTAGAGTAATTAATCCCGGGTGTACGTCACAAAACCCTGAAAATAATCGTGTCCAGAACTTCAGTCGGATAATAACGGCTTCGTAAACCATCAAGATCTTGCCGCATCCGTATATCGAAAATGGTGAAAACATACAAATTTAGCGCAATTTTGAGGGAAGAATTCTATCAGATTTTAAGCATTTTGCCGATATACGTACGACATAAACATGGTCTATAATGATGCTACTACTAGCTCGATGGATAATGCTTCTAGATCTGAGTTGGTAAGGTAAGACCTTTGAATAACTTTGCCTCAAAATATAAAGTAATAAAAACAGGTCTCGAAGTTTTACAACTACTCATCCATGGAATTTGAGGCAAGAGATTTATACTCGCGGCAAGTCAAATTGACTAATTCATGTTGCAGCTTTTACGATATTGCCTTCAAATTAACAAAACAATTTTGTTCCGATATGTAGTATGCATTTAGTTATTTCTACTGGTTTTACCCAACACACGTCCCATTATAAACCTACACATCTCCATGCGATTTCAACAGTAATTTTCCGGTAATGCGCAAAAAGCTGTTTGTACATACGAACTATAGTTTTCTGACATGATTAAGAATGAGATAATAATTCGATGAATAAGATCAAACTTTTTGACTTTGTACTGATATTGTAAGGTACACGCAGCACTTGCCCAGCTCTGTTAATGTGCAGTGAATACACCAGTGGAGTCATCAGGTGACTGCACGATTCACAGGCCAGATTAATGATTTTACAAATCGACGGGGTACTGAAACAAGCACCTCGCAAATTGCTGAGTATTTCGCAAGGCCATTGATGTAGAGTTCGTGACAGTCTGACAAGTGTGACTGGTTGTAGACGTACAAAACAATAGTCTGAAATGCCTTCTGTGTAGTGATTTCACACGTTACACAACAGAGACCTTCCTGCCATTTAACAACTTAAGTAAAATGAGTGATTCCAAGTGACCAGAAGCATATCACTGACTAATAGCAGTTGAGGCAAAAGTGTCAAATTAACATAAATTATAAAAACTTCTATATACAAAATTAAGACAGTTTTCAAATTTAAAAAAGACCAAAAAAGAATCCTGAAAGGTCAGATAACATATTATTTTCCTTTACTGTACACGATCTTTCCCTGTTCGGCATCTTATCGTACGTAAATTAAAAGATACTTGCAAATTACAATCTTGTAGAGCAGTTATAAGTGAACAATTCTTTAAGGTTTGCCATCACAATATTCAACCTGTACCGTCAGTAACATTAAATAATATTTTGTGCAGCTGACAGACTCGAACATTCGTAAAATTCTGTTGACTGTGACTAAATTTAGTCGCAGTTTCCTTAATTACCGATAGAGCAGAAATGAGGTGAGCGAAGAGTCACTTTAAAGCAAATCTGGCCTTCAGGGTCAACACAGATCGGTAAAAGAAGTTTATTAATTTTAACGAACGGATAAAAAGGGCTGATTCACAACAATATCTAAACGGTGAAGGAAAAAGAACTTGGAGAAAGAAAGAAAGAAAGAGAGAGTTAAAAAGCGTTTTTTCTTTTGAACTCTGAATGTCAATATTTTCACTGGTCAAAACACAGTTAGCTTCTAACACTGTATTTCAACAGCTCTAGTGTGAGAGTTTGCTCAAAAAAATAATATTGTTTTGTTGTCGAGGCTTGTCGATTTCCTTAGTTGTGATCTGTACACGCTTGTCTATTTATAGAGGCTACAAAGCAACATGTTGACAATACATGTGTCGCTGCCTGTTGTTCTGTTTAACTCAATCTTTTTCGTTTACACAAATCGCCATCAACCAATATCAAAACAATACGTTGATGTGTCGCCGGAGTACAAACATTTCAGCCTCTAGTCCATTCCTGATTTCCTATGCATGGTCAATTCAAAGTCTTGTTCGTGCTTAAGATGTGGCCTCTTATGTTTGCAAAGGTGCAACAAGCGCTTTTGGAAAAGAAGAAACGAGACAACAAAGAATTATTTCACGTTCAAGCGGATTTCATCGATGAGGAAATCAGTTCAGATTCTGGTGAGAAACAATAGTTTGTATAGGTTGTTAGTGAATAATTTTGCGGTCCTTCAATCTCTGTGTGAGCCAATTACACATGGAGCACGAACGCGTTAATGTCGAAACACCAAATACAACCAAGAGCAGAGAAACTTTATTAGATCTTTACAACTGAATGAGCGGAAACATTGAGAAAAAATCTTTCACTTATGATTGACAAGGAGGCACGCAGGAGACTATGCTTTACATAGTTTGGTTACCACATGTGGCTCAAAAACAAAGACAAATTTTTTTAATTAAGAAGATGACTTTGTGTACGGCAATATTTCCGTGGACAGTGCCTCGTAAATAGCTCAATTTTATCCCGATGTTTACGAACTTAAACCCTGAAATTTGTAACAGAGTTACTTATTTGTGTTAGAAATTAATTACATAATTAACAGATTAGCAGGTAACATGTTTATTATTTGACCGTGCTACAAAACGTAGTATTTGAGCACCATTAACAAGCTTTATTTCATCGGTGGAAACTGTCATATGATTTTAAGTAGTTTTATATCAATTGAATTTGTGAGACAGACACAAAACTGAAACTACGAAACAAATTATTGGGCCTTTAACTGATTTGGCAAAGTTGAATCCAAAGCGCACAGCTTCTACCTGTATCGAATACACAATTATTGCTATTCTTGTCAATGGCTACCGTATTTCCACCTCAACAGAGCAAGTGTCTTCAGACTGTAATACTCGCCAGAATTAATTGAAAATTTCATGAAATGAATTTGTGTTATTTTTCACCGAATAGTCATTTATCAAAGTTTCAACCACTGACTTAAAAGAGGCCTTCGACACTACTGATAATAATCAGATGTTTCATTTGATTATTTTTATTCACGGACTCAGCAATTAACCTGAGAATGTTGCACAGTGCAAAGAGTTTAGGACAAAAATGTACCATTAATTTAACAGCTTACATTTGGTCGCACTTTGCATTAAAATTAGAGGGACTTATGAACAATGGTTGAGTACACTTCTTTGAACCATAGCATAAATAAATAATCAGTGATCATTTTTTTTCCTTGCAGTTTACAAGAAAAATGTGAACAAAAACAAAGTTGAAATCATTTTTTTTTCTATCGGATACAACTTTTTCTGGCATAATGCCTAATGGATGGATTCTGACACAAGACATTTTAAAATGCATTAATAACCAGAGCCCACTCCATACAGAAGCAATTAAATTTAATCACACGAATAAGATTAACTGTGATATTCACTTTGATCTAAAGAGCAAAGAAATACAATGAAACAGTTTTTTCCTCCACTGTAAACAGCCATATGCAGCACGGAACACAAACAAAGGTTCTACGAATATATATTTAGATATATTTATCGACTTTCCTAGTGATGCTGCCCACACATTATGGTAATATGTTGAAAACCGAAGTGGAAAAAACTCATTAATATTTCTCGAATCTCCCGTTGTTAGCTTTTATCTCCCTGCAATTTTAATCACGTGATTCAGCAGGTGTTAATTTCACTTATCAAAACACATCTCTCAGCTCATCATTGCATTGGTGTGCACGCAGTACCGAATCTTCGCTTGAATAGTGGTTAATTTTACACAAGAGTTGCCAATAAGAGACTTGTTAACTGGATTGTCTCATGAAGCTACTTCACAGCGGTCTTTTAAATGTCGTATTACTCAATTTGAGTGGAGGAAATGGATTGCAACAAGCTGCGTGTTCCTAGTAGGTGATATCTTCTGTATAAAACATTTGCTAGACTTTTTGTTTTATCGTCTGTAGATTTGTATAAACATCTTTCATGGAGCCTGCGGAATCTCCCGGATTGATACGTTCTTGTTATAATCAGTCACTTTGTGTTTTGTTTTGCTCTTGAGTTCGCCGCAAGGTGAATTACCTGTTCTTCTCATGACCGCAGAAATACTGATTTAAACGAAATGCAAAATACTTTTTCGCTTCTTTATACAATAGCAAGGTCAATTGGATTATTTTACTTGTTTGCAGTTAGTTTCCTTCTTCAGTCCAAGGAGACATTTCTCCTATCCCAGCTTTACTTGTAGATTTTGTAGCTGATTTTAAATCTTCCAATTTATACACAACGTTTCAGTTACATTTAAAGCTCGGTTTATACGAAACTGAACAGCCATTTCTTAAAGGGCGTAAAAAGTCTCAGACTCTTCTATTCTTCTTGTCAATCACCACTGGCAGCAGTGTCTCATTATTTATGACAATTCGGCGTCGATGTAGTCACTTTGAAATCTGCATGCTCGTTGAAAATTAAAGTTGCCGGATGAAGTTTTTTGGAATCAATAAAATATTATACTACAACTAAAGAAACATCCTTTTGCCTAACATGATTTGAAAGCGAGCAAATAATGTATTTCCCTTCATTAGTAAATATTCCACTTTCTATGAAGAAGCCCCGGTGACCCGGTCGGCTTTTTCTAAAGTAAAAGACTTGACAACCTAACACAATTCCCATAATTAAGAATATTCCTCAACTTTTGCATGTGTTTAGATTCTAGCTTAAATCATCAGTGTCAGGTAAAAAGACAAGAAGATTATGATTTGTAAACAGGTAGTATTCATATCTTCCTTGATAATTCAGAAATGTTCGTCAATTTACACAAGTTGTTTGATCTCAGGTTCAGAGGATAAAAATCTATTTTTTCCCGCCTTGCGGGGACTGAACACAAGGCTGGTGCATCCAGGCAGTCCTTAAATAGATTCCCATAGAAACTATTAAAATATGGATTCTAAAACGACCGATTTTCTGACATGAAAAAGATGCCGATAAGACTTGCTTGACATTAGGACATCCCACAATATTCGGGCTAAAATAACAACACTCTGTCTGTTTTTCGTAAACGTGTTGAATCTGCCGGTCAGCCTTACATATTCCTGACATAGGAATATAGGGTATTTATAGGTCAGCGTTACAAATTATATGACGCGTTCAGCGCAGAAACAAAATTCTTCACAGCATTATTATTTTTTTTAGAATTAGTTATCTTTGAGTTCTGAATAAGTTACCCCAACAAATTCGTTGTTGTTGATAATAAGGAGACTGCATTGTGTGTATCTATAAAGCAACTTCCTCTTGGTGAATACTTCCCGTTTATAGACTGAAGGGAAGTTCTCAGCAGGTGGACTTGCATTCCTAATTAGCAATACTTATGCAAGTCTGATAGTTATGAAACAAGAGTCAAATAATTGATATATTGAAAACGCTTCAAAAAAATTATGTGACACACCATATATAGTGGCTCATGTGATGGGTAAGCCAATGAAAACTCTTGAACTGCAGTTTTAATAATGGTTGATTTTTCTTGGGAAAACATTTTTTTTTTCATGCAACTCAGAGCACTTTTATGATGGTTCAGTTCCATAGATTTCATAGATGGTTCCACTTTTATGACTAACATCACGTTTAGACGAAACAGCCCGAAATTTTTCAATGTGATCAGTTCAACCCTAGCAACTACAACCTAATACAACAAGTACGACGGTTAAATAAAATTCTTCTGTGTTGTGTTCTTTGTGCCGTTATTGAAAGTATCAGCAATCAAATGATTAACAACTTCTTTATCGTTTGTTTCTCAGAAATCCCGTCATCAACAGCTCCACACGGAGGAAAGCATTTGGCGCTTGCCTCAGCTAATTCAGAAATGGATCCTAAACGCGCTGCAGCATTGTTAGAACGGCGCCGTGTATCTGCCTCGGTCCATGAAATACAGGATTTATACAGCGCCCTGCAAGAACTTGTCCCAGGAGGTGCGACATCTTCACTCCCCCAGCGGGTGATTTCCACAGACAATAAACCCACAAACATTTCTTCTAACCCCAATTCTCCAAACCTGCGGAGAAAAATCTTGAACAATCATCCGAGAGATGTGGCGCGGTCACCGACAAGCGAAGACGAGTCAACCCGGGTGAGAAGATTGCTTCCGGTAACACCTGATTCGCCATCAAACTTGCGCAAGTTCAACCCAAAAGTCATACAAGCTCTTGACGTGAATGCCAATCAAAGCCTGGTAAAAGGCAAACGTAATCCTAACATGGGACGACGAGGTTCCAGCGGCGAAGTGCTGTTGAGTATGCAAAGTACTCAAGCAGGAAAACCATCCCCTAATATGGGAAGGCGAGGATCCAGTGGAGCGGTTCTTCTTGGCGTGCAAGCCAATCAGCACAAAACACCCAAAAGTCCCCTTGCAATTACGAGAAGTGCTTCGCATCATAACATCGCTGAAAACTATGAAACTGATTCAGCTAGTCCAGTCTTAACAAGTTCTGTCAAACTAGACAGGCTTATTAGTCCAGAGATTCTTGCAAGGCGAGGATCTGAAGGAGTCCTTCTGACGCCAAAAATGGAGAAACACCATAAAAAGTTAAGTCCCCTTCTGCTGAAGAGAAGGGGCTCAAGCGGCGATATTCTCACTTCAGAAACCAGTAGACCAACTTCAGTCACCTTGCCCCGCAGTGCTACGTCATCACCAAGAAAAGATGCCACGTTAGACACTGGAATTGACTCCTCGCCACGACGAGGCTCATTGATAAATGCACTAACTAAATTTTCGCACACGTTCAAAAAGAAAACTCCGCCAACTAGTCCAGAACGCAAAGACATTAACGGGGGAAACCAGACAGTGGTTGATGGACATGTGCAGAATCAGATGGATATGTTGTTAAATTCCCTAAACGATCTCCAGGGTTCCTCTAAAGAAACAATTCATGGACATGCAAACGAACCAGAAATGTTAAAGAAACTTGATCAACGTCGCGGAAGCCTGGGGACGGAAATGCAGGAATTACTTGGAGCCTTGCAAGAGCTCTCAACCATGACAACAAGTTCTGACTCAGATTCCATCGGTGATAACGAATCCCGATCGAGGCGTGGGTCCGAATTACAAGATCGAGTGCCTGTTCAGCGGGAATCATTAGAACAACTGGAAGCTTACTTTACAGAAAAATTACGAGATGCCACAATAGCCAATACCTCTAAAACACCTTCAGAGCGATCCTCTGAAAGTGATGCACTTCTATCGGACAAAGAAGATGGCGACTTAAGCCAATCGCCTTCAGAGTTGTCTAGCAAAAAGAGTTCCTTGAAAACAGGAATGGTCGACGAAGGGATCGATGTTGTGGATCATCCTACCGAAGTTCTGCCGACGGATGCCGAAGTGAAACGACCGCAGTTAAAAGAGGATCGTGAAGTGTTTGCCACCCAAGTCAACAAAAAACTGCAAGATTGGCTCGAAAAGGCGATGGCATTATCAGAAAGAGAAAAAAACTCTGCAACTTTTGATAGTGATGAAGCAAAATATGATTCCCTTGATTCCGACGAAAGTGACTTTAACAAAGAGAAAGAACCAAAACGTATGAAAAGAAATCTCTTTTCTAAGTTGTCACTCCTACGCCGCGGCGATAGGTCACGTCCGAAATACAAGCACCGAAGAACAAAGTCTATGCATGACGTCGCCTTCTCACTTGAGAGCGAGCTTTCTCTTAAAGACCAAGAAATTCAAAATCCGACTACGGCGACTGCGCAGATTGAAGACAAATTAAGGCGTCCAAGCGTGACCCGCTCAAGATCCATGTACAATGTAACGCTTCCAAGAAGCAAAAATCACAGTAAACGCCAGGTGAGGGAGGCAGAAGATGTACCTCAAACGTCGCTCACTGCACAGACACCCACCACATTGCCAGATGACAAAAGAATTCAAGCTTCACATGTAGTAACAACCTCTAGTAAAGACCACTGTAATGTGACCGACAATTCTTCACCAACATTGCTGAACCCAGAAATGAACGCGACTCCAAACCGACAAACGTCCGGGAACAGAAACGTTAAACGGTCGGCTCAGAAAACACGATTATGTCGCTTGCCTACTGGCTTGCCATTCTTTTACACACCACAAGAAAAGTCTCTGCCATGTACCAGAGCGGCAGACCAGCATTGCAAACAAAGTAAATCCCAAGATAGGATAAAACGTTTCCCGAAAAATTCTGCAAACTGTGCCGTGATGGAGGAAATGTTCTACAACGAAAAGACAGGTGACACTAGAAAACTGAGAAAGGCCTGCAGTAATACACTCCCTCATCCACGCATTCTTGTAAACGAGAGTACGAACTATTTCTTTGGGACGACTCCAAATAATGACAAAAGTGAAGGAGAGACTCTCTTTTACCAGGGCGAGCCGCCAAAGTTGACTCCCCTACGGCGCTTTGCATCGGTTGATAGCTTCTTAGATTCCAAAGATCTGCAAGATTGCGAAGAGCCTCGGACGAATGGTCGCTATGGAAAAGAATTGTCAGTTGATGACGCAATCAGGAGGAAGATGTGCAGAGGTAAGTCTCTTTTTAAGGCCACTTGATTGTTGTAAGCTCTGGAAATAAGCCAGGGGTAGCCATGACTTGATTTAAAATTGTTTTCGCGCTACCGGTATGTAAAAACAACCTTAATAGCTTTTAATCGCTACAAAACCACTTTGGCAATTGCATGAAGGTTTGCGCGCACTAAGTCACGTCGCGTCATGTAAGCTTGTCCTAAAACAGAGACTGTACATCAAGTTTCTTGTTATTGCTTATTTTGATAATTGTCGGAGGTAAGTTCCTGGTCGCGCGACTGAAGTATTCATTCAGGGCACGTGCTTATCTATGTTCTATTTTTTCTGTTTGTAGGTCAGTCACCATGCCCCTCGCCTCCGTCAAAACAATGGGAAATGGAATTTACGATCTAGAATTATGAAACAACTGAAAGAAATATTGCGATGTATCATTGTTTATCCTTGCATATCTTATCATGTCTTTATATGGCTCTAAGATGTTGGAAAGTTTAAATCTATGTTTATGAACATTAAGTCAAATAATTTGAGAGATAGATAAACATTTCAATTTTTTAGTGGCAATCAGTTTCAGTTACTATTCTATTCATAAAACTGTACAGAAAAGAATACAAATTAAGAATATTATGATAATTTTACAAATACAAATTTTCGGGGACCCGGCCGGAAATATTAATAGTTTTTTGGTTCTCAAAAAAATCGTTTCAACGAATTCGTTACGTTGCAAGGGATGGAAACTTTACAAGTACCAATCGCTTTCATGTAAAGCTTGTATTAAACTGAATGAGTAGTGGTCTGTCATACAGGATCATTGGTAATATTTAACATCAAATGTAGAAAATAAACATTGTTTAAAACAATAACCGAAGTGATAAAATTAATTTTCTGAAGACCGTTTGATAGAGCGGTTTTCAATTGAGTGTCGAAAGTAGTCAAGCCATTACTTTTGTTTTGGTTTTATTACGGTTTGAGATTTGCTGAGTAGTCGAATTGGTAAGTAATTGATTTTGTTTAGGTTTTACGTCACTTAATCGACAACCGCTCTACTAAAGAAATGTGCGACGATTAGTAGTGAGACATATACCATGATGTACCGTGTCAGAAACTAAAAAAGCTGACCTTACCCCTGGTAGTTACAAATCAAGTAAGTCAGCCTCCCTCTGAAGCCGATATCTATATCATCCTCAAACTGGAAATTCATCAAGCTCTTTTTTTCATTGAAGGGGATCACTGAATAGCTGTCATTTTCCACCAGTGAAGCGGGCTTCACCGTATACTTGCAATCACGCTATCACAGCTAACAATCCATCGTCTTTTTTTGCTCGTATGCGGTTGATGTAAACGAGCCATGCAATTGAGTATACCCGGCAGCTAAACTGAGAATATCCGAGTGCCAATTTTCAAAAGAGCTCGGGTGTTGTGAAAAATATTTGAAGGTAATAATGGTCTCCATTTGAATCATTTGAATTTAAAAATATGCTCGTAGATTTGTCCTTGGACATACTCTGTTGGCTTTCAGAAAACAGTTTACTTCTCGGACAAATATTCGTGCGTATTTTCGTGCTTAATTATCCATATCGTTTGTGGAAAGTGAGCACGTCAAGTGTCGACATTGTAGCTCGCTTTGTTTTCGATCTACACCAAAAATACAAGAAGTAATAAGCAATGCCATCCCACAAACTACAGAAAGCCACAAAATGGCTCAAATAATTTAACTACCCGGAATTTAGTGCAACAAAGGCAACGATCGCGAGACGAAGAACAAGATATATCGCTTAGCCGTAAGCTAGTGAACATTACTAGACTAAGAAGTGACCCTCTTCCAATTATGGTTAATCTCTACAAGTCGCACCATTGTATTCACAAACACAGACGAAAAAAAACTGAATTCAGTAAACATTGCTAGATTGTCCAAATTACAGGAGTCGGACTTGTAATTACAGTTATAGCGCTACACGTGCAAAGGATGGCAAGAATAAAATTTAATATAACTTTTACAAGAGCCCAACAACCCAACTTGCCCTAAAAGTTTTGAAAATCTAAGTTTCCGAGCAATTTCAGAATAATCCGCCACTTCATTTACATATGTCGGTTTGCTTTGAAGAACGAGGTATATAACAATAGTTGCTATTCTTATCTCAATAATATTAAAAGTTTTCACCGTGCCATTTTTCAATTATAAGCCCCTAAAGCTGTCAAGGGTGTCTTGAGCTGATAATGGTTAGTGCGCTCGACCCGGAGCGAGCGGCCCGGGTTCGAGCCCTGGCCGGGGACACTGTGTTGCGTTCTTGGGCAAGACACTTAACTCTCACAGTGCCTCTCTACACCCAGGAGTATAAATGTGTACCGGAAAATTGTTGGGGAAAATCTAACAAATTGCGGGGGAGTGACCTGCGATGGACTAGCATCCCGTCTAGGGGGAGTAGAAATACTCCTAGCCGCTTCATGCTACAGAAACCGGGGATAAGCTCCGGCAGCTATTAGCCAATAGGCTCCAAGGCTTCATTTAGCTGATGATCCTGTTACTATGGTAACCTGTTGTGTCACGAAAATAAAAAGAACGAATGATTGGGTAGTTGCCCGATACCATAATTGTAAGATCAACCGATGAAGAGCCTAGATACGTGGTGTTACTGGTGACCCCCCCTGCGCATATAGTTTTTTGATCTTTGATTCGTTCTTTTATGTAAACATTTACCATATATGGTCTCAAACCAATATATGTCCTGAGACACCACGTAACTACCATGAAGAGTGGTTATAACCGCTGGACCACCTTAAATTAGGTGCTTATTAACTGTACCACTGAGCTCGTCAATTCTATTTTCAGGGGGCTTTTTTCAACCTTTCAGAGTCGTATTTAGTTTCTTTTAGTCCTTTCTTACTCTCCAAGTGAATTGTTGTTTTATGTACGAGATATTTTATTCTTAACGGTGCTGATGGTTGCGGTGGTGGTGTCAACAGCGGTGGTAGCGCCGGTAGTGGTGACGGCGGCGGCGCTGATTGTGGTGGTGGTAGTAGTAGTAGTACACACGACCCCACAAGCTTCGTAGCTTTAACTCTTATCGTGTCGAAATAAAGGTTTTATGTTATGTTATCCCAGGTTAACCCCCCCTAGCATTAAGTTCGCCGGATTTTGGCTACATTTCAGAATGCCCGACCCCTTCATTTACATGTCACTGAGTAAGAATAGCAACTATTGTTATATTTCTCGTTCTTCAAAGCACACCGACATATGTAAATGATGTGGCCGGGTATTTGGAAATTGCTACCCCATAAAACCACGCATAAAATTGGTACGAAATACACAACCAACCAATCAGAAAAGCGTACGACTGTGAAAATACATCCTTCGTTAAATCAGAGACACGAACGATAGTACTTCACAGTGGGGGCAACAAGCGTGCGCGGCTTTCTGTAAAAACAAAATGGAAAAAGAAGTGTCAAGATTTTCTCTGTTTGATAGCCTGCGAACAGGCTCTTCGTAAAAAAAAAAAAGAAAAAGAGGAGAGAAAAAGAGAGGAAACGAAGCCCAGAAAGATACGGCGAGGTGCCTTGAAAGGACAATAGAAGAATCCATAGATGAGCAAGAAAACAACAAAACGAAAGCAAAGAATGACAGAGACGCAAGCCTGCTAAAAGAAAGGTAGAGCTCATGAACGTTGAAGAAATTACTGAGCGAGTTCGTACTCACTGGGGTCGAACTCATTGGGTCGCGCCTGATATGGAGATTTGAAATTGTTTAACCAATTGGATTTAGTCAATTGTATGTTGACATAATCCGTGTTCCACGTGAAAATTAGAATATTCTGCCTCTGCCAGCCCTGTTCTTTAATGTTCTTGTCTCTACTACTTCTTCTTTGGTTTCGCCAGATGTCTTCTCTATATCCGTTCGTTCGTTTCGGAACTGAAGACGCTACCTCTGTTGATTAGAAACCGACATATATCGTGTGACTGAGTTTGTAAGCTGAAAGAAAACACTTATTTTTAGTTTTCAACAGCCGTCTAAATTATGAGGAATTTAAAAACGTTGCGTGGGATCTTGCAATTGGGAGGTGTGCAATCGTGGTCTAATATATATATTGAAATCCTGTGATGAGACATTCTGATTGGTTAATTCTAGTTACTGCCCCTCTCAGCTGTCTTGCCATGTAATAAATTGTTACTTCGCTTCAGCCGATGTAAAATTGTGTTTGCCTGCCTTCAAAGTGTAAGGCAGCTTTATAAATGTTCAAAATCGCCAAATAGTTCTTTGCAAATCTCCGGAAAATTTCGTTGATTTGTCGGAAATCATCGCCCAGGAATAATCAATAGCCATTCGCTGCGTCAAGTCGAGGTCACAAACATATGTCAGATCGAAGAGCGGGGTTGGAAGGGTAAACCAAAGCAAAAGATGTTTAGCTCTCGAGCAGCCTTTCTCGTCCTCTCTGTCCTATTTCAGGTGGCTAAATGTTCTTTAGGTAAGCTATGGTTATGCATTATTGACATTCAGTGAAAGCTTATGGCAATATTTGATCAAATTGAATTGTTTGATTGCGTTTTTGCCACTAAAGGCACTAGAGACATTCGCATTCCACACTGAGTTCGTCTCTGCGCGCGGCCTTCAGTTTACCAATATCAGTTTTTCTGAAATATGATTTAAAGATTCGGAACAATATTATGACAAACATCGATGGACAGAGTACGATGAAAATTAGCGAAATAACTCTTACGGTGTGTGCAAAATGTGATTACGTCGCAATGTTTTCAGCTGTGTGCAGCAGACGGATTTTCAGACAAGCTGAATTCTCCTGAATTTGAGATGTTCCGCGATTAATCGTGCTCACATTTTAATGCCAACGCTACCAGGTTAACTGTATATTTATTATATTTATTTGTTGTAGCTTATATGTACGCTATTTCCTGTCGAGGAACGACTGGAAATGTGAAAGATTTTGTAAATTTGACAAGGTTTAATTTAACGTCTCATATTTTAACTTTTGTACTGCATCTTGGTTCCACATTCTGTGTTCAGAAAGTTGCAGAACAGCGTTAGTTTTATTCATTCTTGAAATATAGCTCATTGTGTGGTAGTTTGTTGATGCCTCTGGCCGTCGATTGCTTCTCCAAACTCGTCAGTGGTCATGTTGTGTTTCTATTTGCACTCGCAGGCTAATTAGATATTTCTTTGCGTGCGTTTAGCCTTCTCCTTCTGATGCATATTTTCTTCGCTTTGGTTAAGTAATGCGTGTCTGCTAAGAATGTTTGGTCTTTCTTTAGCAAATAAGAAAAGTTCATCTGTTGTGTTTGATTTTTCTCCCGCTATGCCAGTCAAAAGTGACTGCCATGAATAATAAATTACAGACAAAAAATGTAGCAAGTTCTGAATCTGAAGCTTCTACAGGGGTTGTGAAATCAATGTACACTTTTTCTGCTGTTTTTGGTGGAGTGAAATCTTTTCTGGTGTTGATTAAGCACTGCGTGGATCAGATCTAGTAACAAATAATGGCTTAACCAATATTAATAATACTTATTTCTGTGGTGCTGACCTCTATAGATAAGACTTCCTATTTATCAAATCGTATTTACAATACGCTGTCAGGAAAAGTTCATCGTGCTTCTAGGGGATCTTCAGATATTCTCAGAAACCATATGAAAATCAGATCAAGTTGTTTTTTCATGGTTGAGGTACATGTATTGTGTCAAGTGCTAAAATTCTCTATTTGGCTTATAATAGCTATAAATTGTTTCTCTTTCCTGTTTGGGTTATGATTGTGTGTTACTACTTTTCATTACCACAAAGGTAGATTTGTGCCTTAATAAATTACGGACCACACAGATCTAGATTCTGGGAGCACATTGTACTCATAATATTGAAAAGTCAAGCTGCTCACCAATATAACTTGAAGTTCATGATATTTTTATGCAAATCGGGCAAGTGGGCTGGAGGAGATGTCTGTATATCATAATTAAAACAGCTAAATACTTCAAAGATTGTTGATGGTTATGCCATTTCTTGTTTTAACTTCTTTTTTCTGGAGTGCCTCGTGACTCGTCAACCCACCAAATTGCTTACTACTGTCAATCAGTATTGTTGTGGTTATGAGTTCATTCTAACATGTGACGGCATTGCTTACCTGTTGTTTCATACAGGGCAACTGTGTACACTTTGCATGCAAACTTTAATTCTTTTGTACAAGGTGTCCATTAAAACTACTACTATGTATAGGTACTTTTGTTATCATCATTGATATACATGTGTTTATTTCAGCCTTCAGTGTTTTTCTCCTGTCCAAAAACTGCTTAGTTAACCATAACAGGAATTTAATGAGCAAAAGGTCATCGTCAATATTTTATCTTTCAAAATAACATGAAAATGTGTTCCCTTTTTTTCTGGACTCCAACTGTTTCTTTTGTTAAGACCCTTACCTGTGCTGTTTAATTGTACAACCCTTAGTCATTTCCACAATATTTGGTACTGAACTGTTAAACTTAATTTCATCCCAGACAGACGGTATTATTTTGAACAGTCTGTCTCTCTTTTGTTATTATCCAAATATTAGAAAAAGGCATAGAAAATATCTTGCTGAATAGATCATAGCTGCTGGAGTTGAACTATACATGCTTCATTTCCGTAGATTGAGTATAATTTATAGTTTTTCCACTGTTTGATTATGCATACTTCTTTGTCCCAATTTGAATAGATATATTTGTTGTGGCCACAATTAAATTATATACCTGAATGCTGCAGTATGAATGCATTCACTTGTTTCTGATATGATCCTTCACCACAATTACTTTAATATATTCATTTGCTCTTCCACCATCTGTACGTATAGTATTTGGTACATTAGGATATCTTTTTTGCAAATGTACTTTAAAAGCTGTGCACAGTTATGTAAATAATGTTTGATTTTAGTTATGGATGTTGCACAAACCTGTAATAAATTAGTTTTCTTGATGCACAGATGCACAATGAATTATTTATGCAATAATTTGTCATGGACAATGCAGAGGTTCACAGTTGAAAGTTTATTGTGGTGATAAATTATTGAAGAGAGCATTTTGAAATTGCCAAGGAACAGCTGCCTTCTCAAGCCCCCATGGATGGATTTCATTGTTGTAGTAACAGTTTTAATTTTGTGGTTTGTGTATTATTCAAATACTATGGATCATCTTCCTGTAATCTAGAGTTGAAGATGAAATTTTTGGAAAGTTTTAGAATGAAAGATAAATTGTTTTGAATAAAGGAACATATCTTTGTCATTTAGAATCCCAGAAATAGACAATAAAGATTAACAGCACAGATAATCAGGGTTGTCGCTAACTGCTAGCTGCTGGCAAAATTCACTGGCTGAAAAAGAGGTGATTGCCAGCTGGATTTTGGTGGGTGATCACTTGGTAAAGGACAACAAACATTTTTTAGGTTATGCACATATAATTGTTCAATGTCTGAACCATATCAAACCATCTGAATAAAAAAAAATGGAATAATTTCCTGACCATCTTGAGAGGGAGGCACGGTGGCCTTATGGCTGGTGTGCTTGACATTGGATCAGCTGGTCTGGGTTTGATCCCTGGCTGGAGGTATTGTGCTGTGTTCTTGGGAAGGACACTTGACTGTCACAGTGGCTCTCTCAACCCAGGAGTATAAATTGGTACCAGCAAATTTAATGCTCTGGATAACCATGTGATGGACTGGCATCCAGGGGGGAGTAGGAATAGAAATACTCATAGTTGCTTCATGCTACAGAAACTGTGATGAGCTATGGCCTCATGGGCTTGTATGCAGACTATTTTACCTTACCTCACCTTGAGTATTGGTGCCACTTTAACGAGTAGAGTAATTGAAATAAAATCTTCTTTTGAGCACTTGTTTAGCATAATCTCTTTCCATCGCTGGGTATCTGCATTTCTTTAACACAAAATGCCAATGTCTGTTTCATGAGAATGATCAGTGATCATTGTTCACAGCTTGTGGTTTATTCACCTTGGCTTTGACTGTGGTATTAGCATCTGCAAGCTAATAAGCATCTTAATTTGACTGACATTCTATGTGTACATCAACACAATACATCAACACAATATAACCAGACATGTTGGCACATTGAACCAACTGTAAAAAATAAGTTTATTCATAAAACTAGCAGTAATCAAAGATTATGAGAGTGTGTTCAACACTTTGGAAGATTTTATTATTTGCAGTTGTTTTAATCCCAATCCTCTCAGACTTACTAAATGTAATAAAAGATGATGAATGTCATTTCTGTTTCAATCATGACTTTTAGTCTTGAATGCCTTTTCTTGCATTTCTGTTTTCAAAGTACTGTGATAATAAACTTTGCATCCTGCAATGTTTGTGATCAACCTGTCATGACAACTTGTCAATTTGGATAACAGTGCACCACTTTTTAACCACAGGGGCTACTAATAGGAAAGTCTACTTAAAACAGTGTATGTAAATAGTGAATATTATTTATGGTAGTGTGTTTATTTACAGGACAAACCAATGTAACAAAGACACCATCCCCACCCCAGAGGTTTGTGGAATGTGCTTGCACTGGTTGTGAAGAATCTTTGGGAAGTTGTAAAGGAGCATTTGGCTGCTTCACATTGCTTAAACCAAATGATGAAAAAACTGGTTATTATGTGACTAAAGGATGTATTGAAAATGCATTCAGCAAAATGGCAACCTGTGAGAATGCACACCATCCTGTGTATTGTTGCGAGGAACACATGTGTAATTGGAATGTTACACCTCCATTTCCAACAACACAACCAGGTATGTGCAAACTGTTCATCCTGTTACAGCTGTTATCTCGGGAGATCTTTCTAGTAAAACTATGTTACTTTCTCCTCTTGCTAGAGCACATTAAGTCTCTCCTTAGGAGAGACTGTCTAGCTGGCAGTATTCTTGACTAATGAACTGGTCTTGTCCTGAAATTGTTGTCAGTGTAGGTGTCTTAAAAGTAGGTGTGGAGCAATGAGAACAGGATTAAAGGTAAATAAGACGGCAAAAGAAGTAGAATTAAGAAGAGTTGCTAGTAAGAACATTTTACATTCTGGAAAATTTCATACCACTTTTTGTGATTATTAGCTTTAGGTGGCTCAAAACAGTAATATTTCCATAAGACACCTGGACTCTAGTGCGTACTTCAGTGTGAGGCATAACACAATCACCCGAGGGTTCGTAAGATGGCGCGCAGGACTGAAGTTTGCAAAAATCAAAACAATTAACAAACATGCCAGTGCAAGGCCTACTTTGTAAAACTTTGTCTCTGCCAATTTTAGTAAGCTGTTTGTGTTATCAGTTATTTTGACTTTTTTAAACATCCATCCTTCAGTCAATTTCAAAGGAAAAACATTCAGCCAGTTGTACTGGAACTTAAATGGAAATTGTGGTGTTGATGTTGCGATTGATCACGTCTACTATCAGTCTAAAAATTAGCAGGAAAAGACTACTCTTCAGGTTTTCTTCACTCTTTCCACTTAGCCAGTCTCACGTTCAGTTTTTTATGGAACTTTTTTTTCTACTCCTTATGTTGCTAACAACAATGGAGTAAAAGAAAACACAATTCATGTTCATTTGCATTGAATTGCAGGCTTAAGTGATCAGCCGACTGCTTTCATGTGCGTACACAAGGGTGATTTGCACAGTCAAGATTTTAATTTGTGCATAGAACATGCTTGAAAAACTCCTTAACTGCAAAGCTAATATCTAAAAAAACTGCTCCAGTGACCCTACTTTTTTAATGCACAAAATTATTCAACAGGAAAAGTGGAATGCATGTGCAAATTTGTAAAAAAAAATTGTGGAGTGCAATTCCTCCAACTTCAAAATTTTAATTTATTTTCATTTAAGCAAGATCTACTCCACAGAATTTTTTATAATATTCTCTATTTCTTCTTCTATGCGCAACAAAACATTTATTGTTTTCGGAAAAAAATATGGGGTTGACTGCTTAGTTTTTATATGCAATTGATAGTAAAAATTGGGTTAACAGGGTCCGAAATTGCGCTTTCCTGGTCGCTAATGCGACTAAAAATTGTGCACTGGCAACCAGAATTTCACAACTGGTTGCCAGCAGGCGATTAACTACGCTATTTCACGCCACAATAATTACACAAACAATAGCTTTGATTTTCAGCCAGATTGATCAAAATAAAATTCAAAGCCACCGGCCAATTGGTCACTTCCTTTTTACATTTCTGTTGCTTTGAAAGTATAAAACCGATTTCCTTTTATTATAAATCTACCACAATGTTTTACAGCTACAAAGAGTGTTCCGCTGCCATGTTTTTTCAGCGGTTTCCCATAACACACGTATTGCGGACGCAAGAGGCCCCATGCGTTCTTTCGCCATGAGTATTTATTTAGGCGATGTGGTGTCCAAAGATGTTCTGAAATCTTTCCATAATTAATTTTATTATAAGGCGGAGATGGAACATCTACAAAGAAATTATATGAAGATTTAGATATTCTCTGGTCGTCAAAAGGTGGCAATGTAGATCTGTCAAAGTGGTCAAAAGATGATTTCAGCACTGGTTTGATTCCTGATTACATCAATTGCAAATATTTTCCTGGCAAGCCTGTGGCAACCAATAATTTTGGCTTGTGTTTCACTGCAAAGGAAAAGTTTTACCGACACTTTTTGGCGACCACAGTTTTCCATTTGGTGAGTGAAAAAAATTTTGGTCACCAGTTGGTGCCTGCCGAAAAAAGTTAATTTCGTACCCTGGTTAAGCTTGTTGCTATGCAACAGAAGAGTGCGACCTTAATTTATG
>OMLO01000077.1_pt1 | contig 42385 bp, 48 predicted proteins | sample 1674811 | NCBI WGS metagenome assembly OMLO01 (sample SAMN06265003, study PRJEB25207) | coral metagenome | isolation source: Coral host | place: Mexico:La Bocana,Puerto Morelos, Mexico | collected 2008-11-13
TACCAAAAATGATGGTTTGGAAGATGTATCTCCTTTCAAACATGGCTATTTTGGGTAGCTATGTTAGATTTCAGGGGCGTAGTTCTATTCTCCAGGGACTTGACATATCCCATCCCAAAAGGTTCTTTTGAGTCGATGATTTTCCGAACTTCCCGTTCGGTTGGATATGTTTTCTCGTTCCCTAGGGGGTGCCATCTCAAGTGGTGAAGGATCCTCTGAACCATCAAGAGTAGTACCTGCAACTTGAAATTAACAACTTGCACACATGGGAAGGTTAGAAGCTACTCGTTTGGGCTTACTGTACCTTTTTTGCTATCTTTTAAATGATGGTCATGATTCCATGATTTGTTTGTTGAAGATATTGGAAATCATGCGTATGAAAAATATGACATATGCCTAAGAAAATGTGATACATAATTCACCATGAACATTCATGGTTTCTCGAAATATATATATGTATATTTTTGTATATGTATATGATGTATATGCATATATATTTATATACATTGCATTCATATGGCAATAGGTCAAAAGAATTGGTGCCCCTAAAATGGGGGCCAAACGCCAAGGTCATTGCAGACGTGGCGGCAGATGGGCTGATGGTCGAATTTGCGCAGAGGGAGCCTGAGGAGACTACCTTGCGGGGCCTCAGGATGCCAGTCACAAGTAAAGATTTAGGTTGAGATTCTCGAGCCTAAAAATGGTTCATAATCCTGGTGGTGACTGGAATCCTGGGTGGGGGGTAGTTCCAAGGTATAGTGCTTATTGATATACTCCTGTAAACTCATATAGTCATGGATAATCCACCATTTTGGTGCTATTTCCCACTATAGATGGAGATTTTTCTGTGGCTATGTTAGTTTACCAAAGGGTAATACTTGATAATGATAATGATTATGACAATGATATAGTAACGATGATAATGATACTGTTTTATGATCATCATCATTGTTGTTGTCATCATACAGAGAGAGAGAGAGAGAGAGTGAGAGAGTCAGAAAGTTTTTCCAACTAATTTACAAAGGGTAAGTAGCATACTTTGCAAACATAAATTTGAGCTTATCTACACTCCCGGAAACTAACATAGAACCTGAAAATGGACCCCTGGAATGGGAGATTCCATTCGGAGACTCTCATTTTCAAGTTCCATGTTCGTTTTCGGGGGGTAATTCCTTTTTAGGTTGGGTGAAATGTTCAACTAGTAAGTTGTTTGGGGGAAGATATCCGTTTTCACTATCCTGAGAGCCTTTTTCTAGCGTGATGGTGCCTTCATGGATGCGACTATTCCAAGTGTAGACCTCAAGCCCAACATTTGGGACGTGCAGAACTTGTGAAGCCGGAGGGATAGGTTCCAGGAATTGCTTTTTTTTAGACATGAAAAGAACAGTTACCTTTAGGAATTGCTTGTATAGTCACCTGCAGTTATATACTTATTGTTTCAAAGTTCTATTAGCAATCCATGTGTGCAAAGGCCATGTCTATTTAGTTTTTGTCATTTTGTTTTCGTGGTTTTTCCATGGATCGTGAGGAGAGGCGTGGGACTATACTGACCACCATCTACCTAGTGCCTGGGCAGTGTAGGGTTTGAACATCTTCTTTGATGGGATTTTGGCAGGTAATATAAGGACCACGTGTTGCGAAAACCTGAAAAAGACAGGTGTTTTTTTTGGTTGTGAACTTCTTCCATCTACAAAGTGAAACTGATTTGAATTCCCTCAACTTGGGGTTCTTTGGGCTCTGAAAATGGATGACGTAATGATGGATTGCAGGTCTGTTTGCTGGCGAAATCGGCTGGATGTCGGATGATGTCGGATGAGCAAATGAAGAACAAATTGAGATGTCATGGGAGATTTCCCAATGTGGAGCTATTTGGAAACCCAAATTTTGGAAATATTAAGGTTGTTTGGAAAGATTGCCCAATAATCCCAGCCGCTGTTTGAACTAGAAAAGACCCATGAAAAGACGACAAGGTCGTCGTTTGTTTGATAAATATTCGGGTTTTGTTGAATCTCCAAATGATTCCATGATCCTCCAATTGGCAACTCCAGAGCCAGATGTTTATTTCGATTCGTCACGCAACTACCACTTGTTCTTGTTCTTCTTGGACATTTTAGTGGAACATGGACAATAGCAATTATTTATGAGATGACATAAAAAAACTTGATTCACTATGTTTTTAGATGTATCTTATCCAATAATATCATATGAATCACATGTAAAATGAAACATAGATGTTGATGCGTATATCACATCTAGATCTATACTAAAGGATCGTTCATCTTCAAAACCCCACCGATCAAGAAGGACCATCATTTTCCGATTGAACTGGATGTTTTTGTCAGGTCAGAACCCTTGGTATGGTGGCTGCCGTTGCCCTGGTGGGCATCGGCATGAATGGCAAGGAGTGATGAGCGTTTCGAGCGATGGCTGAGTGCCCATGTGGGGATTGTTTGGGTCAGATCTGAGAGCGTTCCAGGGTAGGCTGGTAACCACGATAATTTTAGCAACCTCGGAAAAGTAGCAGGTAATTGTGGACATGGTAAACCAGTAGAGATTTCCATCACATCCCTTGCATTTGCTGCTGTTTCAGCGAATCCCAGGCATATAATTTCTTGGTACATGATTTCTTGGTTCACAGTCTGGAAAGGTTCTACAGTGAAAAGGAACCTGCATAGTGTCGTACAGGCTTCTTATTCCGACAATTCCTTGAATGTAAAACCTACTCCTCAGCAAAAGCGAAAGAACTGTTGTATCTTCAGGTATCTCCTGGTGTTTCACGTCATTTCACATTTCATTTCAACAAAAACGCCCCAGCTGGTATGCCAGGTTGGCATCCTAAAAACAACGACAACGACAATGACAGCCACAACCACAACAACAACAACAACACCACCAACAACAACAGAGGGATGATTGTTGCTGTTGTCGGAATATTTCCTCAATATGTGTATTTCCTTTGGCAAAAAACTAAGATTCGATCACAGCAGTGAATATTGTTGTGTATCTTGCATTTATACACGTATTTTTAAATGAGTTTATTTTGGCCATGTCATACGCACTTAATAAAAGGATTTATATGTGTGGTTAAATTAGATCCAGTTGTACCAGGATTTGTCTAAACCAATTTTAAGGATCCCTCTTGCAAGACCTACCAGCATTTCATGAAGCGTAAGCAAAACAAGATGGGTACAAGTTGCCACTGCCCTTCCATGGTTGCCAGGAGTATCAAGGCACTTTTGACTTCACATTGACCTATTCGCAGGTGTGACTGTTTGAGGGAATGGCGTGCACGCATCAAGAAATCAAGCTGATTAGAGGTAACAGGGATGGGAAGATGGGATCGCATAGAGCAAGAGATGCATATCAATTTTCAACATACAGCAAGATCGCATGGTTAGGAACAACACATCAATTACAGTAACACCAAATTGAGGTTCAAATTGATTGCCAAACACCCAGATCATTATCCGCAAAAGAAACGTTGCAGCATCTTAGCTTATGATCCTACAAGAACTAGAAATTCTACCCCAATCTTAGGTGATGTTGTGTATTCCCGGATTCCCATTTAGTTTTTGAGCTTTGTCGGAGTTTCACCTCGGTGATGGAGGTGATGATGATTTTTGCTCTCCCTGCTGGGCTCACGGTCCCTATCTCGTTTCTTGGAACTTCTCAGTTTGGGAAGGCGTTGAGTCCTTGGGGCCATGTTGAGTCCTCAAGTTTCCAATTTTTTTTGCAAAAAAACAACGACAGGGTTGCTACGAGATTCTGGTACTTTTATAGTACTAGTACTGTAAGTACAAATGTCCAGAAGTGATTAATAACCCCTCCCCCCCGAACAATTGAGGGAAGTGATTAAACATTACCAGCCTTCGATACTCAGTGAGTCAGCTGCCTTGGGCCGAAACTTAGGTGGTTTTTGGTGCAGGATAAGCCCATCCAACCGGTGTGGAGCTTAATGGCAATTAGGACATGGACCAGTTGAAGATGCATTTCTTGCTGAGAATGTTGGCACGTTGCCATGTTAGTTTTGCAGAGATGAGGAAACCTGGAAATTTCATGAAATTTCCCATATTTTGCGGAAAAACTTCAGCATGAAGCTTCAAGTTGTTCAAGATGAAGCTTCAAGCTCAGTGTCGCATCCGAGGGGGAAAGGAAGTCCTTCAAGCTCTACTGTTCGCAAGCATGGGGCTTGATCACCAACAAGGCTGACCCACAAACTCCAAAAAATCAGGGGATTTTTCGGTTGGACTTTTTCTGTGTTTGTTTGTTGGGGGGGCGGGCAAACTTATTGTGAAACAGTTATGGGGATGAGTGAAAATTTGAGGGACTCCCCAAAATATCACGAGAAGGAAATGCTTGCTTCCAAAAATTGGAATGTTTGCGTTTGATCTCTTTGGGGGCAAATTTGGTCTATGTTTCAAGTTTCAGGACACAAGAATTGGATCCATGTAAATATGGATAGAACATGATACTGTTGATGGGAGAAATCCTTCAACACCTGGGATGTATAAAACCTTGTAAATAATAGTAAACTACTAACCTCAACTGGTGCAGGATTTCTTCCATCAACAGTGTTGCCAGAAACAAATGGAAACAATATGATTTTTGATTTCCAAGGGACAGCGACCGCAGCTGACAGCTGACCGTTGAAGTTGATGGGGTTGACATCTGATGCGGGGACTGAGGAATGGGTTGAGATACAAAGAACTAAACAGAAAACATGTCGCTCTCACAAATGGTATGTGACCTTCACACATATTTGTTGTCCATTTTCATTTGATTACATGGTAAGTAACCAAGTCAATCATGGTATTACTGTCGCTTAGGGATGCTCTTTTTGAATTGTTATTCTACAAACTTATACCTTTCAATGTAGACTTCACAAACTCCCATTAATGGTAGCACCAATGTTGGGGGGGAAACCACCCTTCATCCATGTCACATGTCATGATATCTTTGATCTCTTAGGATCTCCCAACAAGAAAGAACAATGGAAGTTGATGAGCCACATAACTTCTTTTTTGGGTGACCATCGTTTTTTTGATCTCACAAAATGACCTGCATGGTCGACGGACTCGGACACCAGGCTGTCTTCGTTGTTGCATCTTGGCGGAGCTGTGTTTCTGTGGATTTCACTTTTTGGTTCGGGAAGGTATCATGGAAGCCAGGAATGAAAGACTACACCCCTGAAAAGTAACATGGAGAACACTACAATAAAGGTTTGGTTCAGATGTTTTTCCTTTTCCAAATGGGTGATTTTCAGGTTCCAGCCGTTAGTTCTCTTTGGGGTGTCCCTTAAGATTGGATCTACCCCGAATAGGCCCCAGGATTTCAATCCTAGTTGGTGACTGCTACTGGGAAATGGGTTGTTTCGACTTCTACACAGTTGTATCCCAGGTGCTTGGCCAGATTTCTGAGCCATCAACAGTATAATCAAGTTATAAAACGATGTTCCACCCTTAATTCAGTCTTAAGTGTGGGAATTCTTATTCTGACACTTATAGTCTTATAGTGATGTGATCCGGAGAACAAGTACCTCAATTCATCTTGGGATTGTTTTTGGATCCCAGTGAAGATGTACTGGGCAACACTTTCTGGCTCAAGGCTTGCAGGGCTCTACAGAAAAAAAACAAGCTCATATAGATAGCACACAAGAACACTTAGCCTATAGCTGATGAGAATCTGCGAGGGGCGACGTCAGAATAGAATTATAATGAAAATGCTCACCTGATATTTCCTTCCGTGATCTTCATGCCTCCAGGACTTCCCCTTCTTTTAGCAGCTGAAACATGAAGTCTTTATCAATTTTCTTCAAGTTTTGCGAGAGTGAAAACCACCGAATCCATGGGATTCTTTTCTATTAGCCATTGTCAAGTGACGGTGCACTGAGCCATTTTTCACTGCAAACGTATCTTGTTGCAGCATCTTTGTGCGAATCTCAGAGTCTCTCAGCTCGACAATGTATATCTTCAAGCGAATCGACAATATTCAGAGATGTGTTTCATCATATAGAATCACTTAAGATGTTTTAGTCAGACGATTGGATGGATGAGAGTATTTTTGACTTCACTTTCTTCTCTAAGTATTTGACAAGTGTGCCTCAGATGCGTCGACCAGCTCTAGTTGAGAGTGCTACGACCTACAGATGCTTGTCAGGAGCTCAATCTGACTCAAGCAGAGAAAGACAGAACAAGCACACATGTGCACAAGTGTGCACGAGAAAGAAATGAGAAGACGTGCTATGAAAGGCGGGTCGTAGTCGTGGCTCAGCGATGCTTCACTGGCGATCCCTGTCAAGAGATCGCAACAGGTATAGTAGTACAGTTTCCCATTTGCTTTGGACATTTTGTGTTTTGTTGGCATTCAAAGTGCAAATAAGATATGCGGTATGCGTGAATGTTTGGTTGCAGCTGGCTCAAAGGAGGCTTAGTGTGAATGTCCCCAAGCGGCAGAAAAACCATCCCCAACGGGTGAGATAGCACTTGTGGATTGGATGAACCAAGCATCCTCAGGCAATCAGCTGCCAGTCAGGCCTTCGAGTGTATCAAGGCCTGCAAAAGCTTTGAATGCCTTTGACATCTGGTAAAGCTACTGCTAGGGACTGGGATAGGGAATTGGTTTTACATCATAGGTGTTCCACTACCCCCTCCCCCGTGGCAGGGAAGATTCACCCCTATATGGTTCGACGCGTTTTCGTGGCAAATTTTCCTGACCTCCACCATGTCCAAACCCAAGCAAAAGTGCCAAGTAAAAATCCAGAAGCGGGGCAGAAATAATTCGAATTTTGTCACCCCATTTTACAAAACCACCCCAGCTGCCCAAAAACAAACAACAAAACCAAAGCAGCAACACACCACAACAAAAACAATAACATAGCAAAACCAAAACCACAAACCAATAGAAACAAAATCATAACAACTGACAACCAAAATAACAACAAATGCCAGAACAGCAAACCAGAACAAACAACTCAAACAACAAAGCATATATATGTTTCAAAATATATCATACACATGCCCAAACAGTAAACAACGATGCGTAAGATTCAATAAGCATAGCTGTTTGCCTTTTTTGACATTCATGATGCGACTTTGTGCAATCAAAAACTATGTATTTAATGACCACCATCTGAAAGATAGTTTCCCTGCTTTGTTATGTTTGTCAGCTTCCCTCTTGATGTGCAGTCTCCCTTGGTATGGCCAAACCTGCGGACACTTACAAGCATGGCAAAGACCTTCACTGTTTATTTTGAAATATGCTGTGAGGTTGGTCTTGGTTTTCAAATTCTTCAGGGTGAATTTGTTTTCTCACATTATCTTTGTGCCATTATGAGAGTTCATGTTGCTTCTTTTAATCCAGAAAAAATTCATCCCCAGACACTGGGCAAAAGTATTTTTATGTTTGGTCTTTCTCTTACTTCCTGCGCCTTTTCTAGATTGTTCTCTTTCCAGTTTTTTGAACCTCTGTCAGTACAATAATTACACTTTGTATTTTCATTGCTGTATTCAAACAGTGCTTTGTAGCAATTAAAACGGGTTCTTCTAGTTTCCATGTCTTGCTTAGTACCAAAGGAACATCATATCTCTTTAAGTCAAAAGCGCCATCCAAGTACTTATGAATATCATCAAGTTCAATGAAGAAAACATCATTCCCTTTAGTTTTCAAAATAAGTTCATATAAACCAGGTTTTCTCAAAGGCATCTCTCTACACTCGTTATATTAGTATGACCATGGACTATCAAACAGCTCGCCAACTTCTCCTTCCACTACTTGTTCTTTGCAATGTGTAGGGAACAAAAATATTCAAGCTTAATGTACCGATTTCTGAAATTCAGGTGCATTCATTTATGTATTTCTTGGAACCGTCATCAGCAGCATCAGTATTAATGATTCTGGCCATCTTCTCTACCCTTGCCTTTCTTACGTGTCTAACATCAAAGACACTTGGGTAATGTAAGTTGAAGTTTCTATATATTTAGCAGTTCTACTGTTTCATATGCTTGAGTACTCTTGACCAACTGCTACAAATTGTGTAAATATAAACATGTTTATATAGATGTACTTGCATGATATACAAATATTGATGTGTATAATTTGCACGCATTCATTTTAAACTGCAATCACCTGTAACATCACATATTGACCAAGTCAGTAGATGGAACAAAGGTTATTTCATTTCTCATATCCTCACAGTCAGAACACACCCTATACGTAGTTGAAAAGCATTTTTTACTTAGACGGTAATCTCTTGACGTATTTGCGGACAGTTCTTTTTTGATAAATCAATTCACAAATGCAATCTGACCCCTGATTTTTTTTAACACTATTCCTACCCAAAATTTGAGGCGATGTGTTCAGCCGGAGAAGTTTTTTTACTGTGATTATACTACCATTCTCCTTTTCAGCAATTACCTTCTTCCTAAAGATTTTGACTTCACCCCCAACCCTCAAAGGTGAATACTTACGAGTCTTATGTGCTAGCCTTTCATTTTCTTTCTTCGCTTCCTTAGCCGGTGTTTCACTAGTAGCACTATGTTTTAACTTATCGTAAGTCAGAACAAGTCAAAAAAAATGTCCATGGCGAATTCTGTTTCAGCAGCTTCTACCCCCTTATCCAACATATCCTTTAATGTCCTGCTCATGTTCCTTTCGAATATGTTTGTATAGCATCTGGTATCAAATTTCTCTCGTCATCGTATATTGTTTTAGTTCTATAAGAAGTGATGGTTCCCCTTTCGTTTTGTTCAATGCCTCTTTCATTCCGCTTGCTACATATTCTTCGTTTTTGGTTTTGATAGGTTTGGTGACCATATTGAGTAAATCATCTATCATGGTAGGTCCAACTTTAAACTTTGGAAACTTTTAATCATTAACATGGAACAGAATCATTTGCTATTCATTGTCTTTAGTTGGTGCTATTATGTAGGAGTTGTATCCTCTCAACTTTTTTTTCTGCTCAAAATCTTTTCTGAAAGGTTCTTCCAAGTTTTCTAAGTCTTCCAACTGCGCGAGAGAAGTAGAAGCAGGGACGATAGTTCTGATCATAATGTAGGTCATGGACTATTAAGAAGATGGGCGCGTCATAGCAGGAGAATACAGTCCAAGAAATGGAGCACATCCATTGATGAACAATAAAATGGATGGAAAAAAGAATCTATCACTTGGAACAAATCATATGAGCATGACAAAGTTGCTTTAGGATACTGTACAAAAGGCATCTGGAAGAAGACTGCAGAGATAATGATTCAAAAAATGCTGGACGATAGAGGATATTTTTCAAAATCTTATGACACCTACTTTTGGGGCATATCGTTTCCTTTAGTTGAGACCGAGCAATAAAGGACACAGAAGATACATTGAATTTTCGAAGGAATACCGTCAATGACTCATGAAGAGTAGTGGCTTATGACTTCCTGTAAAGCTACTTTTATGGCAAAGGCAACCCTTTCACTAGTTCCTTTAGTTTTGTTTTGGGAGAATTGAAAGCCAACCCTTTTACTAATTGCAAAAAAGTGGGAGGGCAACCCTTTTGTGTATAGGAAAATAGTCGGAAGGCAACCCTTGTATTTTTTGCTTTATATTCTTCCAGAGGTCCAAAAAGTTGCTTTAAAAACAAATCTTGCATTTCTTGCTTCGCTTTCTTTGGGGGGGCCAACTACAATTTGGAAGGAACAACCCTTGCCGGACCCTTGCCTTTTCCCATTTTTTTTTACATGGGACCAAGAAAGGTTTCTTAGGATTACCCGTTTCCTAATTGGTTGGGTCTTTTCCATGGCACCATTCAATATTTGAAAGGACTATAAAAATTGTTTTTTTTCTGTTCCGACGGGAACAGGAAATAAACCGACGCGGGTCGGGTAGAAATTAATGACTTGAGATTTATTGGGAATAAACTGTACTAATGTACTTATTAGTATTTCCCTCTCACAAAGTCCAAAGCAAATCGTAAAAGAGCTGCTGTTCCAAAACACGCTGGGCGCCACCAAAGAAAAACGAAACAGAAAGTCAAAGGGTTGTCCCTTTAAATCTTTCTTGGCCCCACGAAGACAGCAATGCAAAGGCAACCCTCTTACTAATTGCTTTCGTGTTTTTATGGGAAGAATCGAAGGGCAGCCCTTTTACTAATTGCTGTGTTAATTAATTTTGTGTGTGGGGCAAAATGGGAGGGCAACCCTTTAACTTATTGCTTCATATTTTTGCAAGGGGTCCAAAAAATGTTGAAGAAAAAACTCTTGCATTTCTTGCTTTGTTTAGGATTTGAAAGGGACAACCCTTGCCGGACCCTTGCCTTTCCCTTCCTTGGCCCCACAAAAGGAGCAAAGCAAATAGCTAAGAGATTGTTCCTAATTTTTGTTAGCCACAGCAAGCCTTTCACTAATTGTTCTCGAGTTTTTATGGCAAAAATGAAGGGCAACTCTTTTGCTAATTATGTCTTTTTTGTGTGAGGGGAAAAATGGGAGGGCAGCCCTTTAACATATTGCTTGAATTTTTTTCAGCGGCCCAAAAACCTGCAAGAACAAATTGCATCTCTTCCTTTGTTTTTCTTCGGGGTGGCCAACCAAATTTGGAAGGGACAACCCTTGCCAGACCATTGCCTTTTCCTTTCTTGGCCCCATAAAAAGTAGCAAAGCAAGTAGGAAAGAGATTGTCCCTTCTGTGTTTTGTTGGCCAAAGCAAGCCTTTCACTAATTGTTTTCGAGTTTTTTGGGAGGAATGAAGGGGCAACCCTTTTACTAATTGCTGCGTTTATTTTGTGTATGGCGAAAAAATGGGAGGGCAACCCTTTAACTTATTGCTTCATATTTTTGCAAGAGGTCCAAAAGATGTTTGAGATAAAACTCTTGCATTTCTTTCTTTGTTTTGTTTGAGGGGAACCAACCAACATTTGGAAGGGACAACCCTTGCCGGACCCTTGCCTTTCCCATTTGTTTTTTTCCATGGGACCAAGAAAGGTTTGAAGGGATGACTTTTTTCCTAACTGTTAAAAAGGTTCCATGGTGGGATAACATATTTGGAATGGACCGAATTGTTTTATGTATGTATTTGCTTGGTTTTTTCACATTTGCGTTGGAGCAATTAAAGGCTTGAAAGAACAACATGTTTTTACCTCTTTTTTCTGGTGGAGCCAAGAAATAAACCAATGGTGGGGTAGAGATTAATGATTTTTGTGAGAGCCTCTGAGCTGATAAAGTCTACTCAGACCAATTTCTTTGTTTTTGGAGGGCAACCCTTTCACTTATTGTGTTGGATTTTTTATGGGGTCCAAAAAATGCTGAAAAAATGCGTTTCTTATTCCTTGCTTTTCTGTGGGCGGGGGTCAACAAAAAATTGCAAGGGGCAACCCCTGCCTTTTCCTACTTGTTTTGTTGAATGCAACCAGGAAAGGTTTGAAGGGGCAATTTGTTTCTACATTGCGTGGTTGTTTTTTTCATGAGGCCACATGTATTTGCAAGGACAACATTGTTTAACTTGTTTTATAAACCAATTGGGGGGGTAGAAATTATATAATGATTTTTGTGAGAGCCTATGCGCTGATAAAATCTACTCATACCAATTCATTTGTTTTTTAGGTATGGGGAAACCATGGAGGGCAACCCTTTCACACATTATTATTGCGTTGGATTTTTTCATGGTGTCAAAAAAATGCTGAAGAAAACCTACTGTACTTATTCCTTTGTTTGTTGTGGGAGGGGGTCAACAAAAAATTGGAAGGGGCAACCCCTGCCTTTTCCTACTTGTTTTGTTGAATGCCACCAGGAAAGGTTTGAAGGGGCAATTTTTTTCTACATTGCGTGGTTGTTTTTTTCGTGAGGCCACATATATTTGCAAGGACAACATTGTTTAACTTGTCTTCTGATGGGACCAAGAAATAAACCGATCTGGGGGACTAGAGATTAATGATTTTGCCCAAAAACAAATGGAAAAAACACGAAAAACGAGTGATGAAGACATGTTGACCTACCTCCAATATTCACACTTAGAGCCCGTAGAAAAAATGATGTTTGGAAGATTTGGAAGGGCAACCCTTTTTCTGGTTGTTTTGAATTTTTTTGGGGGGCCAAGGCAATACTGGAAAGGAAACCTCTTTACTTCTTGTGTTGCATTTTTTTAATGGGGCCCAAATCATTTAGAAGGAACAGCCTTTACCTGTCTGCTTTGGATTTTTTTCACGGGGCCCAAACAGATTTCATGGGACAGCATCTTCACATGGTTTTGGGATCCTTTTTTTGTCTTTTTTTTGTGGGCGCGGGCAAACACTTTGGACGGGACAACCATTTTCCAATTTGTTTCGAGTTTTTGGTGGGGCCAAGAAAGATGTAAAAAGGTGCTGAAGGGACAACTCTTTAGCTTGTGGCGTTTGGGTATTTTTTTGATGGTGCGGAAAAAATGAAGTGACAGCCATCTTCCTATGAACGTTTTTCGATGGGGCCAAGAAGTATTTGAAGGGTCAGCCTTTTCACTTACCCCTTGTTTCTTTTGGTGATGCCAAAAAGGATATGCAGGGACAACTATTTTCCTCTTCGTTTTGTTTCCTTCTGATGGGGGCCAGGGAGAATTCGAAGGGACAAACTTTCCCTGTTTACTTTGGAGAAGAAATAAAAAAATCTGATCAAATTCGATACATTTTGATGAATGTTTTGACAAATTTTCCAATCAAATTTGATCAGGTTTTCGTTTTGTTCCTTTTGTGGGTCTGTTTTGGAAAGAATATACGTATATATATATATATATGTATTTATTTTAAGATAAATATCTATACTTGTGAATTTTTTGGGCCTAATTCCTTGCGGAAAGGAAACCTTTCTTTCAGTTCAGCCAGAACCTTCGAACGTATTAACGGCCTGTTTTTAAAGGGTACGGGGTTTAATTCAACCTTTTTTCCTTCCCCCTCCAACCTTTAAAAAATACAAAGCAATACATAAAAAGGGTGCCCCTTGAAATTTCTGGGTCCCATGAAGGAAACAAAGCCCTTCCATTTCTTTTGCTCCATCCCCAACAACAAAACAAAACACAAGTGTAAGATCTGCCCTTTCAATATTTGGGTGCCATGGAAAACTTCCAAATCAAACAGGAAAAGCGATGCCCCAGCCATTTTTTTGGCCTTCCCAAAAAAAAAACATGGCAAGTTTGTAAAGAGTTTTCCTTTAATCATTTTTTGGTCCCTATGAAACAATCCAAAGCAATAAGTAAACGCGTTTAATTTCCATGGTTTTTTGCTCCATTAAGAAATCCAAAGCAATTGGTAAAAGGTTTGCTGTTCCAAAAGCATATTTGGGTGTGCCAAACAAACAATAAGTAGGGAGTACTACTTTATCACTTTGTAGTACGACGTAATCCTGTGTAGTACAGAGTAGTACTGGAGTAGTACTTTTTAGTATGGAGAACAACTTTCTACTACTTTGTAGTACGGAAAAATACTTGGTCGTACGGAGTAGTACTTCGTAGTACGGGAGTAATAGTTCGTAGCACGGAGTAGGAAACTCCTTCTTGAGTCTTCACTTTGAGAGTTCCGTTCATTACGGGAGTAATAGTTCGTAGCACGGAGTAGGAAACTCCTCCTTGAGCCTTCATTTTGAGAGTTTTGTTCATTCAGTTTTGGGCAACATCGTCTGATGACAGAATGGCCCAAAAACTGGGTGCGCGAAACTCCTCTTTGAGTATGTCATGTTTAAGAGTTTCGTTCATCCAGTTTTGGACAACTTCGTTTGATGACAGAATGCCCCAAAAACTGAATGTACGAAGCTCCTCTTTGAGTGTGTGACGCGGAGAGTTTCGTTCATTCAGTTTTGGGCAACATCTTTTGATGGCAGATTGTCCCAAAAACTAAATGAACGAAACTCCTCTTTGAATATGTCATGTTTAACAGCTTGGTCCATTCTAAAAGGTGCAAAACATGTTTTATCAGAATCTATGAATGTATGTAGCGTTCTTTCGCATGATTTGAGTATGTAGCGCTCTTAAAGAACAACCCCGACCAAAGAAAATCAGAAGAGAAATCTCTACCAAACAAAAACCCTGCAGAGACATTATCCACCATTTTTTTGCTGGAAACATTCTCTACCACGTGTGTTTCTAAGAAACACATCTACGGAGAAATGTTTGGAGAAAAGTCCTCACGAAAAGATATCAGAAAAGAACTCTCTGTGTCTACCAAACAAAATTTTTACAGAGAACTGTTCCACCATTTCTTTGTTGCAAAACACTGCCTAACACAAGTATTTTCAAAGGACACCCCTGCCGAGAAATGTTTCAAAAAAACACCACCAGAAGATATCAGAAGAGAACTATCTCACAAACAAAATCTTTGCAGAGACATTTCTCCACCATGTTCTTCCGACAGAGATTCTATACCACAAATTTATTGAGGAAACATCCGTACCAAAAAATGTGAAAAGAAATCCGACCAAAACATATCAGAAGAGAAATCTCCACCAAACAAAAACCCTGCAGAGACATTATCCACCAGTTTTTTGCCGGAAACATTTTCTACCGCGTGTGTTTCTAAGAAACACATCTACGGAGAAATGTTTGGAGAAAAATCCTCACGAAAAGATATCAGAAAAGAACTCTCGGCCAAACAAAATCTTTACAGAGAACTGTTCCACCATTTCTTTGTTAAGAAACACTGCCTAACACAAGTATTTTCAAGGAACACCCCTACCGAGAAATGTTTCAAAAAAAACACCACCAGCTTTGCAGAGACATTTCTCCACCATGTTCTTCCGACAGAGATTCTATACCACAAATTTCTTGAGGAAACATCCGTACCAAAAAGTGTGGAAAAATCCAACCAAAACATATCAGAAGAGAAATCTCTACCAAACAAAATCCTTTCAGGGACATTATCCTCTACCACGTGTTTTTCTCAGAAACACATCTACGGAGAAATGTTTGGAGACAAATCCCCACGAAAAGATATCAGAAAAAAACTCTCTACCAAACAAAAACTTTACAGAGAACTGTTCCACCATTTCTTTGGTGAAGAAACATTGTCTAACACAATTATTTTCAAGGAACACCCCTGAGAGATGTTTCAAGAAAAACACCACCAGAAGATATCAGAAGAGAAATCTCTCACAAACAAAATCTTTGCAGAGGCCTTTCTCCACCTCGTTTTTATCAAGAAACATTCTCTACCACGAACTTTTTGAAGAGACACCACTACCGAAAAATGCGAGAAACAAATCTGACCAAAAGATATCAGAAGAGAAAACTCTGCCAAGCAAACCCTTTGCAGAGACATTTCTCCATCACTTGTCTGAAAATATTGAAAATATTTTCGGACACAAATCTTCTGAATCAAAAACATTTAGAAGATACGGTATACGGACGCAAATCTTATAAATCAAAAATATTCAGAAGGTTTGTGGATTGAAATCTTCTAAGCCTTGTAAATCCAGGCCCGGGAATTAGAAGATTGAGACGATTTAGAAGATTTTGGACCTGAAATCTTCTAGATCTTCTAGATCCACGTTTTGGGGCGGGCCTAAGCTCTAGAATCTTCTAAATCCAGGCCCGGGAATTAGAAGATTTAGAAGATTCCAAAGATTTTAAAAGGCCTAAAATCTTCTAAATCTTCAAAATCATCGTTTTGGGGTAGGCCTGGGCTCTAGAATCTTCTAGATTTGCAAAATTTTGAAGATCTTCTAAAGGAGGCACTGGATTTAGAAGATTTAGAAGATTTTGGGCCTGAAATCTTCTAAATTTTTTAAATCTTCTAAATCCAGGTTTTGGGGCTTGGGATCTGGAATCTTCTAAATCTTCTAATTGCAGGCCCTGGAATTAGAAGATTTAGCAGATTTTGGGTCTGGAGTCTTCTAGATTTAGAAGATTTTGGGTGACAAAATCTTCTAAATCTTCTAAATCCAGGTTTTGGGGCGGCCCTGGGATCTGGAATCTTCTAAATCTTCTCATTCGAGGCCCTGGAATTAGAAGCTTTAGAAGATTTAGAACATTTTGGGCTTGAAATCTTATAAATGGAGGCCCTGGAATTAGAAGATTTAAAAGATTTTGGGCCTGACATCTTCTAAATCTTCTAAATCCAGGTTTTGGGGCAGGCCTGGGATCTGGATTTTTTTTCAATCTTCCAAATTTTCTAATTCGAGGCCCTGGAATTAGAAGATTTAAAAGATTTTGGGCCTGAAATCTTCTAAATCTTCTAAATCCAGGTTTTGGGGACGGGTCTGAGATTTAGAATCTTCTAAATCTTCTAAATCTTTTAATTCGAGGCCCTAGAATTAGAAGATTTCCTCGAATTAGAAGATTTAGAAGATTCCAGATCCCAGGCCCGCCCCAAAACCTGGGTTTAGAAGATGTAAGAAATTTAGAGGATTTCAGGCCCAAAATCTTCTAAATCTTCTAATTCCAGGGCCTCCATTTAGAAGACTTTGAAAATTCAGAAGACTTCAGGCCCAAAATCTTCTAAATCTTCTAAATCCAGGGCCTCGCATGAGAAGATTTAAACGATTTAGAAGATTCCAGATCCCAGGCCCGCCCCAAAACCTGGATTTAGAAGATTTAGAAAATTTAGAGGATTTCAAGCCCAAAATCTTCTAATTCCAGGGTCTCCATTTAGAAGATTTAGAAGACAGGCCCAAAATGTTCTAAATCTCTTAAAGCTTCTAATTCCAGGGCCTCGAATGAGAAGATTTAGAAGATTCCAGATCCTAGGCCCGCCCCAAAACCTGGATTTAGAAGATTTAGAAGATTTCAGGCCCAAAATTTTCAACTCTTCTAATTCCAGGGCCTGCAATTAGAAGATTTAGAAGATTTAGAAGATTCCAGACCCCATGCCCGCCCCAAAACCTGGATTTAGAAGATTTAGAAGATTTCAGGCCCAAAATTTTCTAAATCAAAACGATTTAGAAGATTTTGTCACCCAAATCTTCTAAATATTTTGAGGCTCTTGTATCCACAAGTGGATGTGTTCTAAATAGCAAGTGGCTGTGTTAAGATTAGAGATTGATAACATTTCGGCTCCAGCATTGCCCAAAGCATCACCCCTTTTGTGGGCAGCTCAGTCTTCCTTCTATGGCACCTTTCTTTCTTAACTTTATCTTTCATGTCGAAAAGCCCAGGTCGTCATGCCGATTTGGCGTTACGTTGATGATGGAGATTGCATCGGTGTTAGTGATTCTGAAAGTGATGATAGCAGCACGACTTCGCGAAGTGTGCAATCAAATGGTTTGAGGCATGCTAAATTACATTTTGCTGCACTCAGTTTGGCTCTGGTTCATTTCTTTAGCGCACGCCGCCACCCGCAGGCTTGAAGAAACCGTGGAACTTCCGACTACAACGCAGCAGAGCTTGGATTTTGGGAAGGACTTTGCAGATGCCATTGGTGCATGACTCAGCCATTGGTACATTGTTGAAGGCTCAGTCATCATGATTTCCCTGTCTCTATTTTGCGGAGGCCTAGCGGAAATACTCAGTGAAATCAAAGCTCCTTTGACCGTGCTCACAGACTGCTAGAATCTCAGAATACTGCGGCAATGGCAGGCAAGAAAACAAAACGTTCAGTTTGCAATTTATCGAACTTAGGCTCAGGGGCTGAAAGCCCCATAATTGCTTTGCAGATGATGCTGCGGGCTGCTGGGCGGAGTGACTTGCTGCATCATCTGCCCCACACTCAAAAAATGGAAGAGTGAGAAGTTTGTCTTATCATGAATCACGAATTTAAACCAAGGTCAGCTTGTGATAAAGCTACTGGGCCTCAGACCTTCATCAAGAGCAACTTCCCCGACGTAAAGCTGGACACTCATTTTTATCTTGAAGGTAGGCTTTTCGATTCTGATTCTGATGGCTTTTCATTTTTAGGTTGTATAATGATGTGTTCGAGCGCGAAGCCGAGCACTTCCAGGATATTGTTCAAGTCCAAGTGTGTGTGTGTGTGTTGTCAATGGCATTCATACTTGGTAAATAGTTTTTGAGACTTTGATTGCTGGAGGTGGCGATCTATGTCGCTGGATTCCCCTGCAAGGCTTTCAGTCGATTGAGGCAGACCAGCGAGTGGTTGTCTGACGAGGCGGCCAAACCTTTTTTTGGCTGCATCCAGAATATCAAACTGGTACGTCCAGTAGCAACTCATTTGAATTCAGTGAGCTTCCCTTGTTTGTCATTGTCATTGTAAGCCGAGCAACAGCTTATCAAGATGTGTAAGGCAGCCATCCTTGAAAATGTGATGGGTATCAAAAAGGTCCTCAATGAAGTCAGGGCCCACATCCGGAACGAGCTCCCAAGCTACAAGTTGGCTGTGGTCAATCTATCCCCGAAACTTGGCCGAAGTTTTAGTTCTGTTTTTGGGCAGGATTAGTTGTCAGATTGGCGCTGCTAGTTGTCAAGTTAAGGCACGAATTTGGAGTCAATGTGGCCAGAGAGCGGTACTACTTTTTCCTGATTCGAAGGGACTACTTGAAGGGAAAGATGGCCGACATTTTGGACGCTACGCTTACGGCGCTGGAGGAGAAAACCAATGAACATGGTACCATACCCTGGTGTCATACTCAGCACTCCGTCGGTTTGCGAATTGCATTGCGCGCTTTGATACGAAGTTCAGTCAAGATTCATCTTTCTGTCGCAAATGCAGGCAAAACTTCCTGTTGCCTGACGACCACCCCTTGCTTCAAAAAACTTGCAAGGCGCAAATCTACTACAGCTACACAGTTCTGAGAGGAACCACCATGTCGCCAGGTTTCTGAGAAGGAAGTGATGGATTACCAAATTGATGTGAAGTTGGGGGCCCAGGGCTAAGGTGACAGTCTACAAATCCATTGACCTGCAACCAATGCAGGCCAAAAGCAAACGAACCCAAATGGCGGCATATCCACTGGGACTACATGAAGGAACACCAGGCGAAAACCAAAATTTCAAAGCTTGAATCAACACTTCAGCTGCCTGACGTGTCAGGTGAAGAGAAGCCTTGTGAGAAAAGAGCATGAATCAAATTGGAAGCAATGCATGAAGATGCCTCGAGTTGCACAGGCACTTGTTGCGTAAAGTCAGCGCAATGTGTTTTAAGATTTTTTGGGTTTGTCTATGTGAGGCAGCAAGCCTGCTGACAGTTGTGAAGCCCACATGGGTTCTGGCAGACTTTAGCCAGAACTTCTTCAGACTGCCCGTGTTGGAGGGCCCGCATTCGGCTTTCATGTGTATCACGCCAGGGCCTTGTGATTGAGCAGTGCTTTCTAAAAAAAATATGTCACTGCTGCTGCATTTGAGGCCGGGAGGAAAATATTGGCATCGAGGGAAAGGTCGGACCCTTTTAGGTGGGGTGTTGATGAATCAAAATAATCAAGCTAAAAAAGGTCAACTACAGTCCAATGAAAAATGGCAGGTCTTGAGAAATTTCTTCTTATGGGCTTTCCTGCCCACATGCTGGACGTCACTTGTGTTTCGGATTCGGACATGCTGGCTTGTTTGGAAGATTTGCTTCTTTCCGCACACATTTCATGACATGGTGTTCGGTCTTTTTCAAACTCGCAGGTGCTCGGGCAGATGGCTGGCAATGCAATGCATTGCAGAGCCATTGGCGCTGCCTTGGCTTGCGTTTTGCAGGTGCGATTGCGCAAGGTCCACGGAAATGACTGCAAATTCTTGGTTACCAATTCCTGGCTGCCATGCCTGGTTGCCAGCTTGCTGGCTACCAATTCCTGGCTGCCATTTCCTGGTTGCCAGCTTGCTGGCTACCAGTTACATGTTCTGAGTTGTTTTGATTAATTTGCAGGTTACATGTCTCATGCGATGCTTCTTCCTCCCATATGCGTCCAACACTGAAGCTGCAATCCTTTTTGCTGCGAAGAGATGTCCAGGTTGTTGACCCAGTGAAACTGGCAGATTTCTGCGCCAAGTGCGAGAACACAAGGAAGAAGAGGTTTGGATTTTTTTGAAAACAATTTAAAATTTCAAATCTGACCTGACAGCCTGGAAATCTAACTTGTGATCTCGCAACTCGCCAGGCGCAAACTTCATTGACGTGGCTTCTAAACTAAGAGGTACGGCTCTTTTTTGGCGATGGCATGATTGGGGAAGTGTCTTCCTTATGATCTGTAATCGTCTTTACGATCTCATCCTTGGTGTCCAAAGCTGCTGTATGAACCTTGTCGCTCAACTCCTCAAGCTTGTCAGACAACGACTTCATGGTCTCTTCATCAACCACCTTGGAAACTTCGATCATAGCAGCATCCCCAGTCTTGTCCTCTAGCTGGTCTAGAACCTCATCGACTACTGTGTGAGCAACCTGCAGGCTTTGGTAAAGGCGGCACAAATAACAGTGCTTCATCATTGCCGTGTCCAATCTCTCTTGCAGGTCCATGACTCAAAATCAATCAGTGTACAGTCAAGATGCTTGAGCCTGAATTTTGTCATTCGGTCAGGCTTGCGCAGCCTAACATCAGTTGGTACTGCCTGCCATGATTCAAAACATGAAAATCTTCAAGAGCCATCATTCTATGTCAATCTTGAAACATTCATTGTGTAGACTGGCTGATCAATGTCTGACTGAGTTTGTGGCTCAAGTGTTGCATCGCTGATTCATCGGCCTGGCTGGGGAGAATGCCGAAGGCTGAAGAAGGGGGCGCTGAAGACGCCAAGAAGCCCAAGTCAAGCAGGGAGTTGATTTGGGAATGCTTTCAGCAAGTAACTTAGTCTGAATTATGATTGACACTTGGCATTGGCCCACATTCCGCAAAAAAAACTGTTGCAGAAATAGGTGATTCAAACCAGCTTAGCTCTGTGTCAGGTAACGGGGGAATGCAACTTGGGTGTGTGGCTCAATAACGAGTATCCATCGGACAAGCTGAAAGCAGTTATAGACAAAGTGGTTTTTCAGCGTTCGACAGAAGAGCATCAAATGCCTGCAGTTGTGACCTTGCAACCTGTAGCTACGGTCAATGAATTTTATGTTGGCCTTGATCAATTGGATTATTCTGCTGGCGCGAAGCATGGCTGTTTCTTGACAAGAACATTCTAACTGAACTGGACTGATGTTTTTGAATCACCCATACCTTGATTTTGTTCATCTGAATGACAACTGAGATTTTCCCCATATGGCCACGTTGGTTCCGCACTTCAAGAATATCTGCTTTGGTGGATTCGATCCGTACAGAGAGCCCTTGAAAGTACGGTTTGAACCACGAGGGGACAGGAAGGTGCTTGACTTCTCGATCAAATATGTGGACGGATTCACTAAAGGTCTGATCTGCCAGTCCATTGCTGCCATAGTTGACAGATTGGATCCAAAGCTGAATAGTCTTTAAGTAAGTTTTTTTGATATCAAATATTTATAACTGTAACTGTTTGATATTTTCATTGCCTTCCCAAGCGCTCTCCCATGCGCCCTGCCATGTGCCTCTCCAAGGGCTTTGAAGATGCAGATCTTGATGGGGAAGATCTCGCACCAATGCTCCGCAGCCTGCGGTTCTTTCGTGCAAGCTACAACCACCAGAAAAATCCAGAAGGATTTTTCTATGAATCTCTCCGTGTCTAAGCTTACCAAGTTATGCTCGTTCTAGCTTCTCTTGCTTTAACTAACAGTCCAACAAACTCGAACCCTGACTACTCAGGCTTGGGGCAAGAGACAGCTGAGAAACAAGCCCCTAGCGCGTTAGATTTTGTGGGCATCTTCAGTCAAGCAGTGGATGCTTACAAGGCGCAGAATGGGCGCAAGGTGGCGCAACTACAAGCGCTCAACTCTTGCATTGCAGAGTACAATCGAACTGTAAGTGTGAAGAAGTGGCGAGTCGATACAAACAAACGCAAGATCATCGCCAACCTGCTGCTTGTTCCAATTGCATCGGTTCACACCTTGGCTCAACACTACGACCAACACCGTCATAGCTCATCAGGCACGCCTTCCCCCCTGTCCGTGCAATGTGTTTGATTTGAGATATGATTGATGTCAAGCATGTGGGGGGCATGACATGCAGACAGCTTGCTGTCAAGCATGTGGGGGGCATGACATGCAGACAGCTTGCTGTCAGCATGTGTGTGTGTGTTTTTGATGAGGCTGAGTTCAGTCCAATCCAGCCGGATTTGTAATACATGTTTTAGCCTCAAGGTGTCCAGTTCATTGGTTCCATATGTTCCATCATTCGAGCCATTAACTTCGTCATGCTTAGTCCATGACTTGTTCATGTTGGAACTTAATTTAGATTAATTTAGTCCAAGAAAAAAGAAAGCATCAGAATTTCAAAAGACATGTCTGACCAATTGCTCAATAAACTTCACTAGATCTCCAAAATGTGCATCTTAAAGTTTAAGGTGGACCTAGGGTCAACACTTGCCTTTGTTGCTGCTAACAATGGGCGTTTGGCGAGTTGCGTCTAGATCCCGGAGCCCTGCTCCAAAGCCATGCCTGCGGAGATGGAGCCCCTCTGATGAAAGCTTGTCTGAGGATGAAACGAGCTCCAGCAGTTCCAAAGCACCTGCCCAAGCGAAGCTTAGCAAAACTTGGGTTCTAATATGTTCAAATCATCTAAGACAAAATTTACATAATGACAACTAGATGAGACTGCTGGACACTTAGAAAACTTCCGCTCCAAGGAGCCGATTACACGCTGATCTACATTTGGCAAATTTGTCAGCTTTGAAGGCTTGTTCGCAAGAGACCGAACAAAAAGAAAGCACTTACGCAGCAAATGGGAAAGATGCCAATCGAATCAAAGCCGTGCTCAAGTCAAAGAAAGCAAGTGGTTGTCAATGCAGTCGCGAGTGACCAGCTTGGTCAACAAATGAATGGACTTTTCATTGTGTAGTATGCCATTTTTGCCCTGATCTTCTTGTCACTGCTTCTGTGTGTTGTCTTTTAAGTATTCTCTTCCATCACATGGACTGAGGTGCTGGAAAAATGTGGCATTCAAATCGCTGCTGCAAATTTGCATAATGTTCTGGGCCCTCTCGAAACCGGCCCAAGATGGTTTGCTTTGGTCACTTCAAAGCAACAGCATTGAAGGACCCAGTGGCGAAGATGACAGCAGTGACTCTGAGAACTCATCTGAGTCAACTAGCAGAGATCAACGCTTGCAGCATCATATCAGGTGGTATATGGGAGGAACGCCAGTCTGCAGAAACTCTTTCCAGAAAATGCTTGGTGTTGGCTGTGGCCGACTCAGCAGAACTCGAAAGACGTTTAAGGGCTATGACGAACGACGCAATCCAGGCGATTTTCTCCAGCAAACAAAAAGTTTAAACATCACGCAGTTCAAATGATATGTTTAGCACTTTTGAATACTAGTCAGCAAACTCAACTTTAATCCTGATTTGGAGGTTCAACGAATCGTCTGAGTTTGGCGACCACATCCATGCATGTTTTCATGCAACAGCTCTACTACTCCATTTCGGAATCTATGCCGACTGGGCGCCTTGGTTGAATATGGCAAGTGCTCCAACCAACCTGCATGCGTTGGATTGGATTTCTATTTACTATTTGTTTCAGATTCAGTCATTTGAAGCATCTTGCGGCCAGCTAGCTGGCAGTCAAGATTGCTGTGCGCCAGCTAGCTGGCACACAGGTAGTCGGTCAAGATTGCTGTGTGCCAGCAAGCTGGCAACAGGTAGTCAAGTATTGTGCCGTTCAGGCTTTTGAACAAGGCCATGGACCTTAGCGATGAGGCTACACGGACAAAGTTGCTGGAGGATCTTATGCTTGATGCATTGGAAGGTCCTTCGTCACGGGTTTCAAAACTGAATCCTAAGCTTCTTGCAGCTCGGGAGATGCCACCAGGAAATTGGCAGCAAGTGTACACCATGTACACAGCGGCTTGCCTGGCCAACCAAGCAGAAGCTGCCAGTCAATCCACATTCTACAATGCAACACGTACTTGGAGAAAAACATTGACTTTTCGCCACCGGTCTCAACACTCTATTTGTGGTGTTTGTGATCGCCTCAAGTCGCAGATGAGATCTTCCCGGGACTTTCAACGCCATGCTCGTGCTGCAGATGAACTTTTAGGACATCTCGCACTCACCTGGAGGTGTAGGCAAACGTACTGGGCGGCACGTGAAAATTCACGAAGTCGTCATGGTGTTTTATGCATCATCTATGACGGATTCGATAAATCGAAGCCCATGTTACCCAGATGGGAACATGGAAGGCTTCCAAAGGTTCCATGCTTCGAGAGAGTATCGCGCACACACCTTGGCGTCAGCGCGACGCTTGCGCATGGCTTTGGTTGCTGCGTCTTTTTGGCCGAAGAAGACGTATCAACAGGTGGTTCCTTTAGTTGGGAAGCATTGTTCATCACTATGTCGAAATGCTGGGAAGCATCAAGGCAACGGGGTCTCATTTGGCCGTCGTCGTTACTTAGCTGCAGAGTTCGTGTCAAGCAGTATTGTTGCCATCTCATTCCATTTCACTGTATCTTGTCTGGAGGTTGTGGTGTCAGCACGACAACACGGTAAAAGAGCTCAAAAACTCGTTGAGTGGTGGCCTCCTTTCATTCCTCGTTCAAGGGGGTTTCTTCTGGGAAGCAGGGCAGCATTGTTTGCCCGTGGGGCACACCCACGAAGACGTGGGCATTTTGGCCGTGATAGTGCATATGCCTTTTTCTTTCAATGAATCATTTTGTGTCATTTGTGTGGCCACCTCCACCCGCCTTCATGCCCTTTTGCCTGCCAACTGAGATGGGTTGTTTGGCATGATAACAGCCCATCTAACTTCAGCTGGATCAGCCCTGCAGACCCCAGCGGACTTCCGCAGGCTAGGTTATTTCACTTGACTTTTTGCTCGGCGTTCATTTTTGCGATGGTTTGATGACATCTGATGCTCCATCGAGGCTTCTTATGGCAAAAATAGCTCCCGTATTCGAAAAAAGAGGTGAATTTTTTCACGTTATCATGATGGGACGCGTGCCTGGACTTGCAATTTGCAATTCAAACGCGCAAATACATGCAAATCTGATGTTCTCAGTATGGATGTTCGTTTCCAATTGCGATTGGTGCGTGATGCATGTCCTGATGCAATCGTTGAGGTTCGGCCCTGGAAGAACCTGCTGCCTGCCATTGCCTCATTGGACAACGCATATCGTCCCAGGAAAGGCGAAGAGGATAGAATCCCCCACAGCTTTGTGTTTCGGAAGAGACAAAGCTGCTTGGCCATTTAGACTTTAACGTCCTAAAAGCATAAGGCAAATTCAGTATGTTTAGTTTGCATTCAATTCGTATTACATTGCACGCCTGCATGTGTGAGGCTTGCCTGCAAATATGCCACTTTCTGAACGACTACCGCGGCGCTACTCGAAAAACGCCAATGATGTCTTTTGCCTTGTCAAACATCATATGTGCGATGAGCACCTGTCCCAGCCAGCACTGTTGGTTCTTCCAGGCGACGAACTCACGGCCGTGAAGAGGTTTTGGGCGACTTCTGTGCATGACAGTGGACTGGAGGTTGCCATTGACCCTGACCGACAAAAAGACCTCCTTGACTTGGCTGAAGCTTTTGCAAAATACCCGAACTACGAACGAGCCGTCGCATATTTGAAATCTTTGGGGGGTGTTGGTCAAAGAACCAAATATCCTGTGAATGAGCTGAGATTTCTTGAAGCTGGAGGTGTGCATGCGCCTGATTTGCTGTGTGCAAATGTGCAAGAGAGGCCTCCAAAACAGCCTCCACACCAGCTTCAAGTCAGGTTTCATCGGCCTGGCAAGGGGTGATCGTCAAATCAACTTTGCAGTGGAAATTGAAAATGGAAAACTGCCCAGCGCACATTGAACTGTTGACAACTTCAAGATTAATTTCAAGAAATAATTTCCGTGCAAGTTAGTTGGGCTTCCATCCCTTTCGCAGGTTTTCCGTACGATGTGGTGGCAAATGGTCACTATGTTCCTGGGACAGATCGCAATGAAATGTCCAGGTATCGTGGTAAGGCTGTTTGGACTGAAATTCTTCAAATCACTGATTCAGTTTGTGACACCTACTTTGCCCGGGTTCACAAGCTCTTCAACGATGCCGTCACCCCAGATTTCTCCAACAAGATGAAGGCGGGGCGCTCATACAAAACTTCCAAGTGCTAAATGTTCTCTGCATTGCTACACGTCATTTTGAAATTTCTTTTGTCAACGCCCGCAATTTGCCAGAAGATGCAGCAGCTGCCAATGGCGACCCATGAGGGCCTCGTTGACATCATTTGCCTCTGGAATTGGCTCGCCCCGAAGATCCAAGGCCTGGTTTCGGCAGAGTACATGGACAAGCTTGAGGACATGTTTCTAGCTGCGACTCTTATCTGAATTTGTGAGGGATTTCAGCTATGGGACAGCTTTGGGATGAATTCTCGTCACACTTGGAGCTTGCTATTAACATCTTGGGTGTGATCACTTTTTTAAAAATTTGATCGCAAAACCATAGGCCCGGAGCAGTTTGATCATGATAAAAAAACAATTCCATTTTCAGAATGTGATTGGTTTCTTCCACAACCCACAATTGGTGATTGGTTTTTTAAAAATCACATCGCAATATGCAGGAATGTACTTCTCTGGTTGGTTTGATTGGATTTCTTAAGATTGTTTGGGGGTTCATTTTTTGGCTATGATTTTGTGATTGGTTTTTTAAAAATCTCGTCGCCAATTGACTTGCCAAATATATTTGGCCGGTAAATCCCGTCGCCAATTCACTTGCCAAATATGTTTGGCCGGTAAATCCCGTCACTGATTCACTTGCCCAAAATATTGGGCTGGCAAAGAAACCAATCCATCCCATCACAAATCTTTGTTTTCTTTGCGGAGGGAAGCTTACTAATCGATTTGAAAGTCACAGTGGCAGCCAGCTTGCTGGCTGCCACTGACGATTGACAGATTTTTGGCAGCCAGCAAGCTGGCTGCCATCATGAAATTTCATGGCAGCCAGCATGCTGGCTGCCATCATGAAATTTCGTGGCAGCCAGCATGCTGGCTGCCACTGTTGAAATGGCATTTGCTGATATTAACTCCCGTAAGAAAAAACACTTGGGCTTTTGTTTATGGTTGAACTCAGTCTTCCATATCCCACCAAAGGTTTTTTGCATAGCTACTGCTACGTATACCAGTCTCCCAATGTCTTGCCTGGGGGTCTTCAGTTGTCAAAAGAATGGCAAGCTCTCATCTACTAATTTATGATAATTATATTGGGGTCTAGGAAAACAAACCGACCCTCAATGATTGAAATATGTCCTCGTTTCAAACAAAAAAGAAAATTGGTAATAAGCGGTTCGCTCCCACCGAGGTACTTCTCAAGGTATGGCCAGATACTTTCCATCCAACAGCTGAGGCAAATATTTTCTGCCCTAATAACAAACGCCAACCTTGGAAGTTACTCTCGAACTTTCTGCGATGGCTCTTTCTCTTTGGCCATATTGGCTGCCATTAGTGGATCGGATCGCCAATACACGTTGGGCAATCAGTTTGAGATGGGCCTGTTTCTACCTCATGGTAGATAAGTTTCTACCATACCCCAGGCCCAAAAGATGTCATGTCCAAAAGATAATAGATTCTGAGATCCTATAGTTTTCAAATTGGAGTGCCAACTGATCATGACAAATCAAGAGTGGATGTCAATCAATCATCAACCAATCGCTCATCACTTGGTCACTAGTCGCAAAATCAAAGTGAAATAAGTCAAAGCCTCATACTAGCCAAATTTTAGTCAACCACTTTTCAAAACAAAGGCGATATTCCACAAATCGGAATACATCCACACCATCACACAGTAGTTAAACCCTGGCGCCCTGGCCATGATGGATCCGGGTTCACCAACTGAACCTCCTTCACTCTCTCCGACGTCTCCTTGGAACCCGACAGTGGTGGGGTCTGATGATGAGGTAGCATCGGAGTGCCCTACGTTGGTGGTGCCTACGGAGTGTCCTACGGTGCTGCCTACAGCACCTCTAGCTGAAAATGATGAAGATGACTATGAAGATGATACGGCGCCACATGGAGAAGAAGCGGTACCAGCAGCTCCACCGCGAGATGAAGACGATTCTGCTGCTGAAGAACTGTCAGCCATCGAAGCTCTGCTAGGTGAGCAGATGGCGAACGCCAAGCGAGCAAAGTTCCGAAAAGTCTTGGAAGATGGCATGACGAAGGTGGATGAGAAGAAGAATGATGAGGAGATAAAGAATGAGAAGGGGAATAAGAATGTCGAACAGAATGAGAAGGGTGAAGAGAGGCATGATGAAGAGAGGCATGATGAAGAGAGGCATGATGAAGTGGCCCCTGCCGCCGCAAGCAGTGGCTCTGGAGGGGCCGCAGGCAGTCTATCTGCAGAGCAGCACCGGGAGCGTAGCAAGTTTGTGCCTGATGCTAGGAATCCTGCTGAGGTGAGGCTCAGAAAGCTCTTGGACAAGAAAAATGCCCGTGAAGTCAAGAGAAGGGAGAAGAAGATGGCTGAAGCTGCTGCTGCTAATCGGGCTTGATGAAGATGTGATGGGGAGAAAAAAGCGTGAAGCCGCAAGGATCTGCATTCAACGTGGTCCTCATTGTGCATGTAACGTTTAACCACGAAATGCTAGGCTTAGGTTGCAAGATTCTGCTAGGATCCCTGACTATCCCTCACTAATTGGTTCGCTTGTTTTTTGTCTTCACTGCGTACTTTCACCTTTCAATAACTTTATTTTTGGCAGTCCTTGTGTCAAAGATCTCAACGCACTGCCGCCAAGGAATCTTGATGTGGACTTGGATGCGGTCTGCAAGGCAGCCCAAGCAGAGTTCGATTGGAAGAGGGTGCCATTTGTTTTGGAGGCTGGCAACGTTTCATGCAGCGTGGTTTTTCCTGATTCCAATTCCAAACTCATTGAAATTGCCAATGTGAAAAAATATGCGCTGTGATGTCAGTGAGATGTAAAGGTGGAAATTTGAAATCAGAAATTTGAAATCTTTGCGTCCCTACTGGAATGCAGGCACTTGGACAAAGCAAAGAGGCCTTTGTTTTGAGTGCCCAAGTGCAATCAAAAAACGCCTACAAAGCATCGCAACAAGCTGCTTTCCTGGCCTTTCAGAGTGGCCTTGCTGCTGATCAAGCCTTGTTCGAGGCACAAACGATCAGGACTATACTAAGGTTGCATCATGTCTTAAGGATTTCAATGGAATACATTGAGCAGCCGTCTTAAGTAACAATATTCCTTTTTCGTTTGGCTGCCAGCCAGCTGGCGGCCAAGCCGCAAATTTAATGGTAGTTGGGGGCCATGAACTAGGCTTTAGGTTTGGATGCCAAAGCATTAAACATCAGTAAATCAATTTTGGTAGTTGGGGGCCAGCAAGCTGGCGCCCAACCATAAGCTAGGAATCTGGGCTTCAGGTTTGCTTGCTGGCATCGCAAACAGGAAACCAGGTATCCGTGAGTTGTAGGATCGCAGGTGCAACCTTATTTTGAATTTGTTTAGACTGATGTCACTGTCTACTTGACTGTCTTTATCTTGCAATCTCCTACGGTTGATGGAAAAAATCCTTCACCACATGTCGTGATTCCCAAAACGGATTTGAAACTTATTGTCTAAAAACAACATTTCGGGCATCATAGGCGGCGCATGACTTTTTCCTTCGTATGGCTTTATCAAGAATTGGGGTTCAAAAATGGATGGCCAAATTGAAAAGAGCCCTCATTCAAATGAACGCCCAGGAGCTCCAAAGAAGCTGCAGTAAAACGAAGGGATATACTCACGAAGCTTGAATCGATGTGTCATGACAAAAATTAATTGTTTTCATTCAAATTCAATCTCAAGCATATTGTACAAATTCAATTTATTTGGCTTTTCCTTTCACAGCTGAAGGCACAAACTATCCTGGGAGGTTGTGAATGCCTATGTGGAACGTTTCTTGAAAGTGTGGGAAGTCAAGCCAGAGCAAAGCGTCTTACCAAGCGTGCTACCCTGGGTGGGCGACTGTATGGAAGAATTTACCTACCTGAGGAGTTCGCAAGAAGAAGGCGTCATCGCTCTGGTCAACTTGCCAACTGCTGGCATCCTTCCCACAATGAAGAAGAATTTTCTGGTAAGTTTGATCACAGGATTGCTGACTTCACTTGCGGGCATCAGCATTGCAGTGGTCATCCACTCGAACAGAGCCACAGAATCTAAATCTACGTCAGTCACTCAGAGTTTGTCACCAAAACTTGGAATGTGATTTGTGAAAATTCCTGAAGCTCTTTTCAAAGTTAATAGTCACAAGTAATATGTCTTGGATGAAATTGTCCTGAAGATTGGGCAGGAAGATTAAGAAAGAAGAGAAAGAAGAAAGTGAAGATGAAGGAGAGCAGGGAGAAGCTGATGATGACGAAGGCGAAGGTGAAGGAGAAGAGGAGTCGATGCCATTAACAAATGCTTTGAAGGACTTCCAGCATGCCTTTGAATCTGAACTTCGTCAACCATTGCGGAACCTTGCGGTTAAAGATCTGATGCTTCTCTTCAACCACTCCTCAGTGTACGGCAACCGTGCTGCTTTCATGAAAGGTATCATGGTCACCGCTGCTTGTCTGAAAAGATGTGTGTTTGTTTGCCCGTGCTTGTTTTCAGCGCCCCTGGCATAGAATTAGGTTTAGGACAGGATATTCAAAATTAAAATGATTCACAGCCAATAGATTATTTTGAATTGTTTGTTTTCACACGTCGAGGTTTCACATTCCTGGCAGCCAGCTTGCTGGCAGCCAGGTCTTTTCTGAGCAGCCAGCTTGCTGGCAGCCAGGTCTTCAGGTCCTTTCTGAGCAGCCAGCTTGCTGGCAGCCAGGTCTTCAGGTCTTTGCTGGGCAGCCAGCTTGCTGGCAGCCAGGTCTTTGCGGATCAGCTCTCTTTAACTGCCTGAGGCAAAAACTGCTGGCGGAAATGTATTTTGGAAGTCACCTGTCTGGAAGAGGGGAATTGTGGCGGACATCGAGATGTTGCCGCGTTGTGACATGTACAAGCCACCAGTGCAAGACACAACAGAAGTGAAAATGAATGCGGCTTTCACAGATTGCCAGGAGGCAAAACAGGTTTCTTGGTGTTATTATAATTCCAAATTTTTGGGATCAGTTAATTGAAACACGTTGTGTTCTTTGGCCCGCTGTTGGCTGCGATGCCACTGAATATTCTAAAATTATCTCTTTGTCAACATCCCACAGGCCCAACGAATCCTCTTGATCCTTGTTGATAATTATTTTTGTTGAGGCTGCTGGCGGTGTGGACATCGTCAAAAAGATTGTCACGAACCTCACCCACAATACCTCAATTCAGCGGTTGGCTTTGCTGGATTGCCATGGGTATGATGCATTTCCAGCGCTGGCCGCTATGGAGGTGGCCTTTGTAGCAAACAAGGTCTTTTGATCTTAACTTAGTAGTCACTGTACTCGATTTTGAAGATGCTCCTTATTACTGATCAATAATTTCGATAGAACATCAACACCATATTGCGGAAACATGTGCTGGCAGGTGGAGTCACCCAAAATTGTTTGTGGAACCATTGTGGTGGAGGCTGCATCAAGAAAGAAAAGACGTTCAAGCACTTCGGAAATCATTGTTGACCGCATTGCGTCATCTTTGTATGAGAAGTGCAGGGTGAAGGCTTCTTATGTGAGTGGTTTCCCTGACTTTGCCCCGTTGGTTTCTGAGCTTGCAGCCAATGCAGCGCAAACTGGTGGCCGTCCCCAGCAGGAAGCCTTCAAAGTCACAACAGTTCATGCTTCTGGGAACCTCATCATCCAAGAGCAATTCTTCGAGCAGTTTGGTCAGGGGGATCTCCAGTCAGAGTTCGATAAACTTGTTGAAACCCACAACGAGAGGTTCAACACTGACAACCTGCGGGTGGTAGTGGAGAGACCCACAGACACGCCTGCTGAAACTCGCGAAGAGAGGATGGAGTGTGTTACACCTCAGAATGGAGCTTCTTTGACACATGAGATGCTGGCTGGTTTGGCGAATCCGTCCGATTCTCAGTCAACGAATCCGTGTTAAAATTGTCATATACTAAATAGTCAGTCTAGTCTCACTGAATATTATTCTTTCCAAAATTTAGGTTACTGTTTGTGTGGCTGCCAGCTAGCTGGCTGCCACAATGCACCAGACAATACTGAAATCAAAAATGGTTGCCAGCTTGCTGGCGCACCACAAACACGAGGATGGAGCTTCAGCTGAACTCCCAAGTTAGCCTCATCGCCACTGAAGATGGTGGCACTATATACCTGAGAGCAGGGGCTGAACAAGCTATTCTTCCCACACGGAGAGAACTTTTTTCTTTTGGATCAGGTGCCTGGCTGGATGGATCTGACGCAACCACTGCAATGAATGATCCGTCAGGGAATTGGCTGAAATGCAGCGTTGGCCTATCTTCAATGATTATCCTGGAGAAGCGGAAGATCCCAGCTCACCTCTCTGAACTCCAATGTCTGGACAAGGCACTCACTCTTCAGGAGCTTCTTTTTTGTCTCGAAGACCAGGGTGAGGTGACTCGACGCCTGCTGATGATGCACTATATGCACTGACTGTTGTTTTCTGGCAGTAGATTTTTGATTCCTTGTGATGCTTCGAATGTTTTGAGTTTCTTTACTCTGAGGTGGGTGTGTCTTTCAGTCACCACAAGGTGAATCTAGCAGAAGGAAAAGTTGAGTCTTTAAAGGCTTTGTGTTTTCAACTGGATTCTGGCAGTGGTCCGAATGAACCACCAGCAAAGAAACGCAAGACGAAGAAAGAAAAGAAGGACAATAAGATGTCAACAGTCACCTTTGGGTCGAAACTGGACATCGCCAAGTTGCAGACTTGCAAAGCTTTTCATTTGGCATGGCGTGTAAGGCCTGGTGAACTTATTGTTCTTATTTTCCACTTACTTGTCACCAACTGACCTCTGAATCTAGTGACTTTTTGTTTGCGTCTTGCAGGTTGGAACCTGCTGGTGGGAGCACACAACTTGTGCCGCAGCGGCCCGTTTGTATTTTGTTCGGACAGGTTGATTTGCAACCAAACCAGGTTGTGCAAGTGATGTAATGTAGTATAGTAGCCTTCATAAACATTTAGTTCGAAAAACAAAGCATATAAGGCCAGGAATGTTACTTCATAAACTGTATCCATCATCCGCACTTGAATCCCTAACTTGATCCAATCCAACAGCTATCTTCTAGTAGGAGTTTTGTTTTTGAAAATTGAAAGTAAACTTGCACCAACTGGTTCTGATTTGCAGCGAAGGTCAGCTAGATTTTGGCTAGGTAAGATGGTGGAAAACTGACTTGTCTGGGGGATCGTGTTTGAAATTCAACGTCCATATCGCACAGAAATTAAATGTAAACAAGGTAAAGAATGAAGGAAGTTGCCTGTCAGTTTGCTGATTCAAACACTTGGCCCCTGATAAGACACCAATCCAGTGCCTCAACGGAGCAGCGCATCACTTGCGAACACATTGCGCGGCTGGACATTGGCAAAAAAGACTACTATGTGACAGCCGTTTTCAAGAAGTTGGATTGATTGCTTGTTCGCCTCTGACTCTGTATATCCATAACTCTCATACCGGTACCTAAGACTGATTGTGATGCTGCAGCCGTTTTGTTGTTCTGGCAGTGTGGGCAGCTGCGTTTGCTTCCCATTTCTTTTCGGAAATGGCTGATGGTAGCTCTGACTCGGAGCCAGAGGTGACAGGGATGGCAGGTGCAAACATGTCCGCCCCTCCCCGTGGTATTCCTGTTCTGGCCTCAGCTGCAGCTGTATATTTTATTTTATCATTGTTAGATTCCATGTTTTTTTCAATCTTGCTGCCTTCACTGCACATTGCAAGAAATGAATTTGTCAGTTTGAACATTTGAAGTGCCAGCCAGTTAGGCCAGTCTTGACAAGAAACCTTGAACTGTTCATAGTGAGGCTTTCAATTTGGAATCGATTGTCAGAGACCACGGTGGCCCTACTGAAGCTCAGTCTGAAGCACCACAAGGCACTGCTGCAAACAGTAGTAAGCGTTCCACGGCTACGTCAAAGCCAACGCCAGTTGCAGGACCAAGTTTTTTGTTAAACATCGTTCGAAATAGTTTTTGCTGCAGCATTGCTCTTTGTTGAACTAGGTTTAGGTGCCAACTCAGTACGCGCTGTTTAGTGTGCTTTGCTCGCCACTCTTAATCCAGGACTGCCGCCGAAATTTCATGCGTCTGGGTCATCATCAGGCCGTTCGGATGATCAACAGCCAGAGAAAGAAAGTACACAGAAGAAACCAGCTGCAGCTGCAGCTGCAGTGAAGACGAAGGCAAAAAAAAAGAAAGGTGATGAAGAGGAGACGGAACCAGTTAATCCTTTTCGCCAAAAGGATGATGATGGTGACACTGACGGCGACCGTTCTGAAGGCGGTGGAGATATCTTAAAGCGCCCGGCATCCCGCAACAGCGAAGGCTGGGTCAATGGAACTTGACATCAAGACACTGCCCACAAAAACATAATAATGAGATCTCGATTCAAAAGTGGGTGATTGTTTATTGCATTTACTGCCATCATGTGGGACAGGTTCGAAAAGCCAGAAAAGACCAGCTGCAGCAGAAGGAAAGGCAAAGGCATCACCAAAAGCTACCAAGAGGAGAGCAGTTACTGAGGATGATAAGACTGAGCCAAAACAGGTAGCAAAAGCAGTGGAGACTATGAACACCGGACCCGAAATAGATGTCACTGTGGACGGCAAAAGGTTCAAAGTGACGATGATTGGCAAGTGCCAAGAGGCGGAGAAGAAAACAGATAAGGAGGCAAAAGAGACCAATGGTGAGAAAAAAGAAAAGTTGGCAGAAGAGAGCACCAGTGAAAAAGAGAAAGAGAATGATGAGGACGAACTTCCAGTCTCCCAAACTAGCACTTTAGTTCTTGGTGAAAGTCCAAAGAAAAAAAAGCATACATCCAAGCCCAAGGAGCCTTTTTGTTTTGCGCGGCGAATTTGTGCGGATTTGTTATGAGTTGTTTGTGTCCCATTACGTCGTCGTATGTTTGGGAATTTTTGACCCGAAGGAGGACATGGTGGAGCCGAAGAAGGATGGACTGCCCGCGTCTGTGGCTGCGCCTGGACGAAAGAGAAAGGATGGCAAAGGAAAGGATGGCAAAGGAAAGGATGGCAAAAGACAAAGCCAAAGCAGCAAAGAAAAGGAAAAAGGAAAGCGCAAAGGAACTGTCAACAAAAAGAAAGCTAAGGGCGCAGGCAAAGGGATCAAGAACGACAAAAAAGTGTTGCAGAAGAAGACAAAAAAGGGACAGGCTGCAAAGACGAAAGCAAACGTTAAGGAGCATGTTTTGATATGTTTTGCATTTTTTTTGAATGGGATTCCTGAGAAATGTTTGCAAAAAGGACATGCCTTTGGATGTGGTGAAGAAGAAGTTGCATAGTGTCATGTCCTTAGCGCTGTTTCTTCTTTATTGCTACAGGTTGCTGTAACTGTACTTTTCTGATTTTTCGCCGCGTACCTAATTCTTGCATTTTGCTCACGGTTTTCCCCGTTTCTGTGAGGCGTACAGCGGTGGGTGGAAGCTGGCCAGACGCGATTCCGAGAATCCCAGTGACTGGACCAAGTCTGGTAATGATAGCCGAACGCGCTGTCTGAACGATTTGTGTGAAGCTGGCGTTGCTGCTGCTATCAAGCTTCGCGCTACCATGGCCAAAGGGTCATAAGATGTCATAAGTGCTTGGGGGAGTTCGCGTGAAATCGCCGGGGGTTGGAAAATACGCGGTGCAACATTTTGAAATTGCTCGTTTGTTTGCGGTTTGGCATTTTCTCCAAGTTGCTGATAATTAAATTTGCTGACTCAATTCCATGCCAGGTTTGGCAGCAACATCAAGACCCTTTCCAATGGTGCATGAAAAGTGTGTGATTTGGGCTGTCTTTGATGATTGTTCCTCTTGCAACTGTCCATTTAGAACACACCCACTTGCTATTTAGAACACACCCACTTATAGATACAAGCTCCTTTTGGATTTAGAAGATTTGGTCCCCAAAATCTTTCAAATAGTTTTCATTTAGAAGATTTCATCCCCAAAATCTTTGAAATGTTTTATGGGAAACAGACCGAACCATATAGGCCCAATTCTTCCCTCATACCCCGCCCAACTACCCTCCCTACCGGGCTTAATAGGCCAGAATCAACACAAACACACAGCATGCAAATCCTTAATAGGCCTTATTCTGATTTTGAGGCCAGTGGGTGACTATAGTTGTTTCCTACGAAAAATGTCTTTATTCACCATTCAGTCACGTCTCCACGGCACCATGTTGGCAAGACACATTCAGTGAAAGTTGTTTTTTGAAGGTTCCTCAACTCTTGAGCTACGAAATCAAATGATCCGAGCAATGAAGCTTCGATTTTTCCTTCAGCATACCTTCCGAAGCCCTGTCATGCAATGGGGCATCAGGTCCTTTATTCAGATTCTGATGCAAGCGGTGAAAATGGCGAAACTTCACTCCGTGAACTGACTGATGTATTCATTGATGGTTTCTTTACTGACGGCACATCCAATTTGTCGGCGGGATTACACTTGCTCCAACACCTGTAAGCCCAAGTCAAAACAAAAGAGATGGCTTCCAACTCTGATGGACACCGTGTAGTTGGCCAACTGCGTGAACGAGAACGAATGAGCTCCCCGTCACCTGCGAAATCGGAAATCGGAAAAATGAGAGAGGAGGGAGGAGAAAGTCTGAATTTGACCCATTCAAAAAATGAAGTTAAAAGGGCCCCATTCTTGGAAAAAACGGCTGAATAAACTTCTCTGAGTAACATGGATACACAACCTGGCAAAAGCTCTTTGTTTGGTCATGCTTGCAAGACATACCCAGGACACTCTCAGATTTAGGAAACAGGCTTTCGCTTGACCAGAGCTTAGCCTTGTCTTTTCCAATTGTCATTTTCTTCAGAAACCTTTTTTTTTGTACAGGTCTACCATCGCTGAGTCTCTCGCTGCAGCCTTAGCTCTGGAAAGCAATTCATCACGGGCACTTCGGAGTATGTTTTTCAACTCTTTGACATTGTCCTCGTCAAGACATGACACCATGTATTCTAAAGAATCTTTTGCATTGAACTCCTGTTCTTGTTTACTTTTTCTTTGTACTTTTGGGGCGATCTCATCAAGCATTCGAGTGATCTCCTCCTCGCTTTCATCTGGAAACACATTCGAAGCATGTACTGCACCAAGTCCCGTTTAACAACGTTGCCTCGTTGATCGCTGCCACTCTTCAAAGGTGGCAATCCGATAGATCCCAGGATTGACTTGACCTGCGGCACAGTAAGTGAAATGCCCCTCTTCAATGCAGATCGAAGAAATGTCTCAAAATCACCAAACTGTTGCAACACTGAGCTCATCACCTGGGGTGATTGGGAACCTGGCTGCGAGGCGCCAAGATGGTTGGAACATGCTTGTACAAGGAGATCGTGACTTGCGAAGTTGAAACACCAGAAGGAAGGCCGCTTCTCATCACTGTCAAAAACGAAGTAGAGATTGAAAGTTTCATGAGTCTGCTGAAATCCCCAAAGTTCCTACCAGCTGAAGCGGCCAAAGTCTCCAAATTTCGAGATATAAAATGAAAATTTAATAATGTGAAATCCATCTCCAAATTTTGTTCTAAATCAAAACTCCGAAACTCCAAACGCCCGAACCCAAACACCAATACACTCTAATAATCCGTTTCCAGAAATGCAAACCCGAAATAAAACTCTCAAAACTCCAATTTCAACCTGTTCAAACTTCTATCAGATCTTTTAGAATCGATAATTCACAGCCCAAAATTAAGGGTGGCAGTCAGGTTACTTTTTAACGGCCCACGGAATCCAAGATGACAACTTTCGACATAAAAACCATCATTGCGGCTGCCCAGCTCCGAAATCCTAAACACAAGAGGTACTTGCTGGTCGGAAGGTGGCGATACACTTCAAAGTTTTTGAACAAGCAACCTTAATCACTGATATTCAAACACATCATCAACACTCATTGGAAAAACAAGTGAAGGGACAATAAGGACAAGATTCAAAAAAAACAGACTATTTCATATGTCAATTTTCAGGAAACTGCCCAAGCAGATTGGACATTGCCAAAGTTATTAGAGTGATCGTAAGCCAACTACGCTGCAGCTGCCGCACCCCTTTGAGTTGCATCCGCCCCTGCTGGCCTGAAGTTCAGCGCCTTCAGGATAATGGTCTTGTCCCACACCCGCTCTACTGGATCATCATCATCCCTTTGGTCAGATGGAAGGTAATTCTTGCATTCGGGGACGGGGGAATTCTGCTGATGTCAAAGCAGCTGGACAAATCCTCCGAAACTGCTTTACATCCTGTGGGGGAGCGGGTTGCCTGAGTAAAGTCCAGTGGTAGGAACTGACGCTGGGTGGCTTCAGGGCCTTTCAACAATGGATTCAGGGTTGCAAGCACCCACTTGGTGGAATGCGTTGCCACCTTGTTTGTTGTAGCGAAAGCAATCTGCCTGTTGATATAGTTAATGCAGCTTTCCAACACTTCTTTGGTTGATGAAGTGCCACCATACATACTTGCAAGGAAGTTTCTGATTTCTGCACAGTTTGGATCAAACTGTGTGGCCCAAGCATGCCTCATCAAGATGCGTGGTAGCTGCTCTTGGTTCCATGCCAAATCCTTCAAACAGTTTTGAAGATCCCCACTCGGATTTGGAACTTCTCCTGCTTGGATCACAGCTGTTACTATCTGCCTCAAATCCTTTAACGCGTGTTCTCGTTCAGTACGGTTTTGCAGCGCTGCAGAAGGAAAACACCAGAAGAAATGAGCATGCGACCACACACAATTGCAAGCGAGGTGGGATGAAAACTTGTAAATCATCTCCAGGATAACATGCTCTGACTCAATGTGCCCAGACATATCCCGGGTGGAACCATCCCAAGCCGATGCAAAAATCTGTCATCATGAAGTACATTTACAAGGTGGACCGTCAGTGACCACTGAGTTAGACCAGTTATAAGTGCTCTCAGTAAGTTAGAGCAGCTATAACCAGTTATAAATTTTAAGTTAGACCAGTTATGTTGATGTAAGGGTTTTTTATTTCAACCTAACTGGTATAACTGCTTTTTAACTGGTTTATAATTCTTTTTTAACTGGTACAACTGCTCTTTAACTGGTTTGAATTTTTTTACACACTCATTGAACACATTGTATAGCAGCATAAACAAAACCAAAATCACAGTGTTTTGCGACATAAGCAAAAGTTTTCATCAGTTTCAAAACAAGACAGCCATGCAAAAAATGTTCCAAAGCACACAGGACACATGCATGCAAGCCAAAAAAACCGTGAAACCAAGTAGAATCATGCACAAGGAACAAAGACCCAGATATACAAGAAGGAACGCAAATATAGACCATGGAAGCAAAATCAACATGCGATGAAAAATTTGCAGCACAAAACAATATAGAACACTTCACATGAGAAAAACATTCCTTGAAAAAAGGAGACATCAGAAGCGGAAAAACCATGCAACCCCAGAGGGAAAACAAAGCCGACCGCCCATTCTGGAAAGAACCACAGATACCAAAATAAACATGCAAGAAACATCATGCAAAAGCCAATAGTGAATGTTTTGGTCAAACAATTTGTTCAATGCAAATGCCCAGGCTAAATGCAACTAGGAAAAAATAAAATCAACTTCTTGAAAATTAAAAAGGTGGGTACAGTGAACCTTGGGCCGTATTCCTATCATACTTAGAAGATCTCTTGGTTGTAAGTAGGTTGTAAGTAGGGTCCATTTTATAACTTAGTTAACCAAGTTAGCCAAAACATTTTTTGTTAACCTGATTAGCCAAAAAACAATCCCAATCATCCCTAACTGGAAATCAAGCTAGCTTCAAGTTAACTGTTTTAATTTCAAATTAACCACCAATATGTTTTGAAACAACTAACAAGATAATGACTTTTTTCATGTAAAAAAAAGGCAAGAAAAAACAAACGCCAAAAACAAAATCAAAAAATGGAAACCTGACTCAATGCTAGGGATTAGATTTTTTGCATCGTGCATCTGACCTCATTGACATTGACATGAAGTGAACGAACCATGGTTATTGCAGGTTTTCTGTGAAAGCAATGGCTCTTGGTGCGGTAACAAAACCAGTACCAAAAAATATTTGAAACTAACTTTAGTCCCAAATATATCTGAAAGAAATCTTAAGCAAACAAATTTCAAACAAAAACTCTACCCAAAAGTATCTGAAGAGGCATCCCTGACCAAAAAGCCCATCAAAAGGAATCTTTACCAAAAACAATTTCAAGAGAGATTTCCACAACCATTTTTTTGCAGGAAAACTGGCAAATCAAAACTGATGACATTTAAAAACATGTTTTCAGCAGATTGCATCAGGTCTGAATTTTGCCAGGTTGTTTTTGTTGCTATGACTGTTTTAAATTTTTTGGTGGAGATATTTGTTCATTTTTTTGGAAGAGATTTTTCTTCAGGTATTTTTTTCGTGGAGATTTTTCTGCATATTTTGTTTGGTAGGCAGATGTCTCCAAAGGGACTTTTTGGTAGAGATGTATTTTTTGCTTTGCAAAATGTCTCGTCAGAGCTTCCTTGTTTTTTTTTGAGAAATTCTGGTAGAGAAATTGTTTGAACAAATATATGGGGATGTATTTTTTCATTTTATTTTTCATAGAGAGTTGTCTTCGGACTATGTTTGGCAGGCATGTTTCCTCCAATATTCTTTGGTAGAGGTTTCTTTTGGAATTTGTTTGGGAGAGACTTTTATGCAAAGTTTGTTTGGTTGAGAGTTTCCTTCGCAGATAGTTCGGTGGAGAACTTTTCTTCAGATATATTTGGGTAGAAGTTGACATAATTTTACCTTCAACTGTTTTTTGGTAGAGATGTCTCATCAGGTACTTTTGGTGGATTTGTCATTTTTTTTGTGGTGGTTTCTCTCGAAAATTGCTTTGTACAGATTTCTCTTCAGAGAAATTGTGGTAGACATGTTTCGTCCAATATTTTTTTGACGGATTTCTCTTCAGAGAGTTTTTGGTTAAATACATGTCGTCGTCAAACAGGTTTTGTTTAAAATGTCTTCTGACATTTTTGGGTAGAGATTCCTCTTCCAATCTTTTGGCTGGGAATGTCTCTTTAGAGATTCTTTCGTACAGAATTGTTTCATATATTTTTTGGTAGTGATTTCTCTTCAAAGATTTCTTGTGGTATTTTTTCTCTTCAGATTTTTTGAACAAATCTACTAGTGGCAGATGACATGTGCGCTAGTACGTGTTTTTTTTCAAGGTAAAAGGCAGATGACATGTGCGTTAGGGAAACGATCGAGCAGATGACATGGACGAATGCCGGATGAGCAAAATTGTGCGTTGGGAGTTCACAAAGCAGATGACATGTGCAATTTGGTTTTTTTCCAATAAACCCATGTCATCTGTTTATTGTAGTCTTCGGCTGTGCAGGTTGGACATCCAAGATTGCACATGTGATACTTTACAATTTACAACAAAAAGGCACATGACATGAACACACAACAGAGGGAAAACACACCAAAAAGGAATGAAAACACACGCAAAAAATAATTTTGAGAAGGTTTTCTGATTTCAATGTCATTTTTCTCCATGTTTGATGAGTTTTCACCAGGGTCTCGCCAAAAGCTGGCACGAAACCAAGATCTTGCCAAAAACTGGAAAATCCTTTTCTTAACACTTTTTTAATTCAAATTTGACGGAAAAATAAGCTGGCACGAAAGCCAAGATCTTGCCAAAAACTGTCAAAAATCCGCTTCTTAATACTCTTTTGACTTGAATGTTCAAAAGGAAAAATTGCAACGAAAAACACTTGTAGTGGAATCAGACAGTTGTATCAAATCTTTGTTCAAGAAATCAAAGACAAAACACCTCACAAAACAAAATAAAACAGATATATGTACACAGAGTTTTTTACAAAAACCTCTTGGACAAGCGCGGTTGGGGGCTCTGGATTTTTATGCTCTAGGTTCCGCCTCGAGCTGTGGGGCACCTTCTCGGGCTCAGCGCCCCCTAATAGGACAGCACCGTGTATTTATATACCCATATACGCACGTGTACCGGAGTAGTACTTTGTAGTACTAATACTTGGTAGTACAGAAAACATGAACACGCCAAAGAGGTCTGAAACAGGTCTGAAACCGTGTGTTTTCATGCCTTTTGGATGTGTTTTCCCTTTGTTGCGTGTGTTTTTTGGATATGTCTGCACGTGCGCTTGTTTTTGTTCTGCGATTTTCCGACGTGTATTTGCGCAGATGACATGTGCTCTCAACTTTGTGCCGTTTAGTTTGTTTTCATGCCTTTTGGATGTGTTTTCCCTTTGTTGTGTGTGTTTTTTGGATATGTCTGCACGTGTGGTTGTTTTTGTTCTGCGATTTTCCGACGTGTATTTGTGCAGATGACATGTGCTCTCAACTTTGTGCCTTTTAGTGTGTTTTCATGCCTTTTGGATGTGTTTTCCCTTTGTTGTGTGTGTTTTTTGGATATGTCTGCACGTGTGGTTGTTTTT
>OMLO01000078.1_pt1 | contig 42189 bp, 12 predicted proteins | sample 1674811 | NCBI WGS metagenome assembly OMLO01 (sample SAMN06265003, study PRJEB25207) | coral metagenome | isolation source: Coral host | place: Mexico:La Bocana,Puerto Morelos, Mexico | collected 2008-11-13
GCTAGAATTTTGTTACGGAGTATATGACTACTTCTACTTTAAGGCAAAAATTAGTGTGGAAGCGGTCCAAAAACAGTTGAGGATTTGTTAATGAATGACTGATGGTCGTGTTATAGTTACATTCATTGTCTGTTTGTTTTCGACTAGATGAAACCTTTCTCCTCTTGGGAAATACGGTTGTGAATACTAAAAGCAGCAATCAGTAATTACCTAGTGTCTAAATTTATGCAATTAAGGCAAGGTATGTTAAGATAGTGCTTACAGAATTCATTTATATTAGGCGATGGCTTAACATTTTCCCCATCTTAGCTTGCTAAATTGTTACCAAAAAGACTACGGAAGTCAATCATGTATGATAATTTTATTTACCAGCTGATACTAACCTTTTGAATGGGAGCCAGATTCTTGTGCTCACGATAAACTGGCTCTAATGATTCAATGTGCATGGCAACCACTCCTGTTAGATAACAAATAAAACAGTGGAAAATAAAATGTCGCAGCTAAATTTAAATAAGCTACAGTCCGGGTCATGCAAGTTCTCTAAATCCTGGTCAAATTTAGTTTTAAAATGATGGTTATGACTGAGTAAGGAAACCTAGTGTACCTACAAAAAAGCTTTAGTCAAATAACTCCAGGCTGGAAAAAATTCCATTGTCTCTGAAAACAATGATTTTAAAGCACTCTCAAGGTTTTACAAGTACATCTATGAAAAAAATAACACAAATTCTTTGAAGCTGTCACGCATCTCAAGCAGTGTCTTAACTAGAGTTTGCTCCATAGAGCTTTGGAGCTACTTTAAAATTTTTTATTGTACTGTAAATACTTTGGATGCCTCATAGTTTAGATACTTAAAAATTCCGCAGTTTTATTTTCTGACATTTTTTGATCCAAAATAAAACTTCTCCTAAATCTTTGCAAGTAATGTACATGTAATTACTGATCAAACTGACCTGGAATCATGGCATAAAGAGACTTGAGATGTTCCTGACTAATCCCTGCCTCTGTGCCAACGCGATCCACAAACCGACAGACAAATTTTGTAACTTGGTCAGCAATAGTTCCATTATCTTCATCATCCATGTAGCTTTCATATCCACCACTGTCTGTAATACAGCTGCCGACTTCACTGCTTCCTGAAAATAAGTAACAGACACAAAGACGGTCAGTCTTAATCTATGAAATCTTTGCAGTCATTGATGTGAAAGAAACATTCTAACACAACCTAACGCTATACCAACAGATACAGTTTGTACTTTGAAACTGTATGCCATTTGTCTTGCTATTTCCTATGTCAGCAACTTGACTTTCACCTAAATTTGAATTTGTCTTTGATTCACCTGTAGCTCACCAAAGACAGATTGCTTGTGGGGGTTCATCACCTGACACTTTTGGCCATTTGTGTCCCCATCTAAAATATATCCTCTACATTATAACCATAATGGCAAGTTCAGTGGGCATAAGATATGATACCTACCCCCTGCCACACCATTGACTATGCTTCCAGTGTATGTACCATTTACAGACCGGTCACCATCACCATCCACTTGAGTCCCTGAGAACAACAAAACAATACAATCAGTCACAATCGTAATTTAAACAGTTTCTAATGGGTACAATATCTGTAAAAATCATTTCAGTCTGAAAGGTTATGAGTCAAGACTGGATTTAAAACATCAGGCAAAATGTATCTAACACATGTGATGTACAAATTCACTATAACGAAAGTTAGAATATTTGATTCCAGACAACATGGAGAACAGCTAAGATTGCAATCTGGTCTCCTAACCTAATTGCGCTGCAGGAGTGGGTGCTGGCATCTTCTCACTAGCATCCAGAGGAATCCGCATATACACCATACGATTAGCATAGTGAATTGCCTGACTGTACACAATACCCTCCTCACTGTTTATCAAAGAATCTCTCTCTTCCTTGCTGTAATCAGGCCATTTCTTGAGCTAGAATGTAAAAGCAGCACAAAATTACAATGCTAAAGACAGGTTACAAATGCTACCTGTGAGGAATGAACCAAGAAGTGCCAAGAATAAGGACCACAAGGTGCCAAGAATAACATGAAATCAACTTTCTGCAGGTTTCAAAATCTTACTGCCCAAGTATTTAGGATAAAATTTTTGAACATAGTCAAGCACAATACTTTTTCTACAGACATTTCCAGACCAATATGTTAAAATGTGCTCGCGGCCCAAGGCACAGTTCACATCCCGTAGTCCAGTTCAGAATTTTTGTCAACGGTATTTTACAGCGCATGTTCTAATCTGTGTTCCAAAATGGAAGAAGGTGAGTTTTGGTTTCTTTGCAATTTCAATCGTTTCAATGCTCTGCAAAATGTAATAAGGGTTTCAAGTCGTTTCAAACTTGCATCGTTACCACATCCACTGTGCTATCCGGTTCTATAAATAGACAACTTATGCAGTAAGGATCTAACGTTTGTTCCTTGAGCAAAGAGCAACAAAAAGATGCAAGGATTGCCGGGGATTGAAACTGCAAAGAAACCAAAACTGGACTGCGGGATGTCAACTGTGAAGCGGACCGCTGGGCCGCAGGGTGTAAAGTGTGTCTCGGGCCAAAGGCCGCAGGCCATGGGCCGCTGGGCAGTGGGCCTGCTTTTAGCAAAACCCTTGTCCTGCAAGCAAAATCAGTCACGACAGGCAATTTCACAATTTGGTCAGACAATGTTCAATGATAGACTGTTGTTTGCAGCACTGTTGGCCCACAGGATTTTACAGAAACAGTTTATACAGTGTAGGTACCTAACAACAGCACAAAGGGCATGGAAATACATGTAATGAAAAACCACAAACCTGCTTAGCAGCGATGCTCAATGCACTAGGGACTGGTTTTTGCACTGTTTGACTTGACTGCTCAACATCGGCTGAACTCCCTGAGTCTCTTGGTGATAAAGAAAGGTTATCTCTACTCCTTGTGAAGCTGCGATGTTTTGTTACTGGCGTCAAGCTGCTACGAGATGTCCGTTGCTCATTTCTGTCAAGAGTCTCTTCTGCATTTGCTTTTGGTGCTTCTTCATCAACATAAAGTTGTTGGATCTGAGACTGAACATCAGTGTAAAAGGCTTCTTCCCAAAACTGTTGTCTTTCCCAGACTGGGTGATCTTGAACACAGGTGTAAGCAAATTGGATCACACCAGCATTTAGTTTCTGAAAATCCCAACAAAATCATGGTTAGTAACAGTTCATTTAGATGGTAAGGTCAATGGTCTTCGACGAACAGTCAAAGTCCAACCATGATTTTAATAGTAAAATAGTAACAATCACTTACTCTGCAGAAAGTTGCTGTTAGAGGTAAAAGCGCTGCAGCTGAAGCTGTGTTACTTATACTTGCATCATCCTTCAAAAAGAAAAGTATTACTCAAAACTTTGCTATTTAGATTTCACTTAGTTTAAGTCTCTACTCTATTCTAATGCTTGGGATTAAAGGACACTTGGTGCTTACAGTACCAGAGGCACCAAGCATTTCACTTGCCCCAATGAAATGTATGGATTTACATGTACAGGCTGGTCCACCACAGGCTATCTGGACACATGGTATCTCCACCAAATATTTTAAATGCCCAGGGAAATCCAAAGCTTGAGAAAATTAACAATTTAAGTTAAAAAAAATGTGTAAAGCACCAAAAACCAACCTGTAAAGCACTATTCAAGAGTCTGACAACCAAGTCAAACTGGTCATGTTCCAGGACTGATCTGTGCTGTTTAGCTCTGAGAGATAACTCATGGCAAAGAGCTAACTGTGCTCCTTTGGACTTGAGTGCTCTAACCACTGATGGAAGAGTCTATTGGAGAGAATACAAGTAATCTTCAATTCCCAGAGTTGAGCAACAAAGCTAGAGGCAATTTATAGAAAACTTGTGCTTTATGATACATTAGATGAGTGTAAAATAACCTCTAACTGACTGCCGCAGCAATGGAAATGTTGTAGCATACGGTCTTCTGTATGAATATTTAAAACTTGCGCCATGCTTAAATTGCTATACAAACCTTTCTAGCCTCAGATATCTTGTTTTCAAAGATGTAATCCACACAGTCCCTTAACACCTCAAGCTTCCGACTTGGAATAAAATGCTGCTGTCGGCTGGACATAGGATTTGATGGCACGACACAGGGTCCAGCATGTTTGACTGTGTAATCCGATGTCATATTCTCCTGCTGGTTTATATAACGGCTTATATCTGATTCCTTCAGCTCAGGAAAGACCATTTTACTGTTCAATTCAGCCTCATCTGAAGAGACCACAGGCTGGACATTGTTTTCTGCAGTGTCACATGAAGGCTCCTGTACAAAATAAGAGATAAAAGGAAAGTTGAATGTGAGACAACCCTGGCCAGTTAATGTACATTTGCATATAATCCATAATGCAATTCAGAATGTCAATGGACCTATAATGAAAAATGTTGCACGAGAAGATTGCAATTAAACACAACCATCGCATAATTCCACTTAAGACGTTATTTTTCTTGAGCTGGAAACTTACATTATCATACAGCTTTTGTGCAAGTTGTTGAATATTGGCTTGTACTTCAGCATCATTGCCTCCTTCATTTATCAGAGTGCTGTCGATCTCTACACACAGCTAAAAAAAAGTGACCAATACTTAAAACCTTTGCTCTTCAAAAAGTTCAAACAAAGCAAAATATAATTTCAAAAAAAAAAAACACAGTTTAAAGAGCAATGTTAAGGATATTTAATAATTCAATTACCTGGTCAAAGAGATCACAAGATCTGTATGGAGGACCCCTATTAGCCACAAATGACAGAAATGAAATACTGTCCAACACCTGAAAAAAGCACAGAGTTTTACAATTATTTTTTGTCTCTATCCTTGACCACAAAATCCAGATATATTGCAAAACTTTAAGTAGTCATTCCTAGTTATAGATGACTGTTTGTGCAAGGGTTCAAGCTGTGCCTGGTTGGGAACATGACGGTGTGTCTGCTTAGAACAGGTGTGTCTACCTGGGCAGCCCACATATATTGGCAGAGCCTTGAAAGTCCTGCAACCAGACACCTGAACCAAAGCTTAAGTCTATAGAGTTAAAGGGTGTTTGTCATAAGGTTTGTTTAAACAATATGTAAACAATATTTGAGCACACAGTAGGCATTCCATAAAAAGGAGTTGGGCTGCTGAATTCTCTGTACTCAATTGTTGTTCCTCCACGTATTACACACTTGCCACTATGACTGCAAGAATGCCTTTGAAAGGAGGGGAAGTCAACTTTTGCAGTCATCTTGTTCCTCAAGTACATGTATTTTGATACTTGAAGATACTTTTGGACAACAAAACAGAATTTTCCAAGGTTGCTTGTTTCTCGACCACTACTAGTCAAGGACAATGAAAACCATGCACATGAACTTATGGTTAATTGCAGTCTTAACTCTGAAAATATACCTTTGAGAGGAATGCGTCCCCAACCATACCCCTAAGCTCCAGGAAAGACACCTGCAAGAAAATTCAATTTCCATTTCAGTAAGTAGAATAATGTACTACCCTGTTATGTACAGTCTCCATCTGTGACAAATTCAAAATTGGGACATCAATCTGCACAAGGATTTTATCAAGGGCTAGGCACCAGGCAAATTGAGTGGTTATGAGATTGTTTTTTGTCCACCTGGTTTGAGTGTTTAGAGGAAAGATTTTTATTTAAAGAGATTCAGTGTAATTGCCATGCTTGCTCACTCAGGTTACAATGGAGGACAAGAAAATGTGTTGTATGCCAGGCTGACCAAGAGAAGCAGGTACAGGAATTTACTCGCAACTAATATAAGATGGCTATGGAACAGTACCAAAACACAGAGGAATAATGCCATATATCTTTTTTAGCAAGACTACAGGTGTAACATTCCAGGTTGAGTTCACAACACTGACCTTGTTAAAAGTTATGACAGGCTTGGGGTGTATTCTTATCAATGTCAGACACGATCGATAACCAGAGAACAACTGAGCCAGCAACCTAATGAACACTGCCCGAAGTTCCTTGTCCTACAAATAAAACAATGTCAGTGAATTTTTAAACAAATCAAATAGAAATCCATGAGGGGAATAAGAACTTGGGAATGACAGATTATCTACTTAGTAAATGGATTCAGCCCAGCATTATCAATATGTTGTGGTTACAAGCCAAGCAGTTTCTATAGAATAAGGTGGTTAGAAGTACAATGAAATTCTACTCCCCCTGGATTGGATGATAGATCATTACAACGTTACCCCCCAGCATTAAATTCGTAGGTGGCCATTTATACATCTGGGTGGAGAGAGTCACTCTGAGAGTAAGGAGAGTTTTACCCAAGAACACAATGCAATGTCTCCAGCCAGGGCACACAGCTGAACCATTTGATCCAGAGGCAGAGTGCACAAACTACAAGGCTACTGCACCTCCTCAAAAGTCATCTTCATAGTCAACAACATTACTAACCTGAAGGACTGGCAGAGATGGTGATGTTGGTGTCTGGAAGGCATGATCAGCTGTCACAAGTTGAGGATGTAACACCTGGCAATAAACAATCACAGGAACAGACAGTGTAAAGATGTTTAAAACAATTATCCATTTATGAAGCATTTTGAGAGAAAGTTACAGCGTGTGACTCAGATGGGTCACAGACCACCATGAATCACAACACAGACTAAACAAATGACAAGATGCCAAAGTAATGAACTGAACTGTGTTTAAGACTCACCAAAGTTAATTCATGCCTTGATCTACTTAGGAAGGGTTCAGGCAAATACGGAAGGTTTATGGAATCGGGAATAAAAAGATGTCCTCCATCAATGTCCACTAGAATCACATCAGACTGTAATATAAATGCAAAGAAGTGTAATTTTAGTATTGACAGTAAGTTGAGAAAGCCAGGTCATACCTAGATCTTGAATGTTGAATATCAAGATAAATGTTACTGTTAATGAACAGAGCTCAACAAATGGCAGAAACCCACTAGAATGAATGTGCTGTAAGTTAAAATGAAGTTCAGGTTAAAATGATATTCCTTTGTCGTCTAACCCTTATTATTCTTGTATGACAAAGAATAGATAGACCAAGGAAATTAAGAATCAAACTAGATTAAAATAATTTTGACCTGAATTTCATTTTGATCTTCAACATAAGCATTACTAATAGTGGTTAGGATGGAAGAAATTAACTTTTGCGTTATCAAAATTGGCTTTGGCTTCTGGCAAAAATCATTTGCAGAAATCCCATCCACAAAATAGGTTTTTTTTCCAAGAAAAAGCTATCAAAACTTAGCTCAAGATTGTTAAGCTTTTCCATTTGCAAACGAATGACTCATTTTCTACATTAAATACTGATGTCTGACAAGGTGTAAAATATATCTAGTATCACTCACCAAATCAGATGCCATGGTATCTTTGTAGCTTTCATGCACGCCCATGATGTATGGCGTAGGTGCACTTAAGAAATCAAGTAATGCTGATGGCAGTATTGGGATGAACACATAGCTGGCAAAATGGAACAAGTCACTTTAGAACTCAAAAACAGGGATTCGCACACTATATATCAGGGCTGGGTTGTTCAAAAGCCAGTTAACACTAACCCAGGATTAAAAGCTAACCAAAGTATAAATTTTTCTTGCTTACAAATGTTTTCCGCTTCTTATTTTTTCTTTAGTTTGAGATTATTAAAATTCAAAAGTGAACGACAAAAATATAAACAGAAAACCTCACCAAAAAGTAGCAAAACTCAGATCAAAATTCTCGTTAATCCTGGGTTAGCTTAATCAGGCTTTGAACAACCCAGCCCAGATGGATAATGATATTGGTCCATTAAGTCAGAATTTCTCCGTTATTTGGATAAAATACCAACCTACATTTACATTTGAAAAAGAAATCAGAGCTGGAAACTATCCTTTCAAAATATCTTTCTTTTCAAACAGTCTCTTGACTTACCTGAACTTTAGAGGATACATCAATGCTAGCATGGACTGGGTGGCATGGGTCAACTGTGAGTAACTGCTTGAATAGAACAGGATTTTGTTTTCTGTCAGCGTAGCGCTAAACAGGGACAACATGTTGTGGATTCCTGTCAGGAGGTAAGAAAACAAACAGGATTATTGCAATTTCATTCTAGCAGGGAAACTACTCAATCACAGCAGTACATTACTTTCCAAAAACAATTTAAATATGATGAACAATAACAGTTACAACTAAACATCAAAAACTGCTGTAAGCTAGTTGACAACTTCTTTCCATTGGCAGGATACACCAGTTAAAAAAAAAGGTAATAAAAGTGTTGAATGTCTATAGAGGTCAGTGTGCTATACCTAGCTAGTTCTCGGGCTACCAAAACTAAAAGCGATTTTTTCAACTATAAACACTAACTGGCAAGAGACAGACTAGGTGGCTATTTACAAGCACGAGTTGGGCTAGGGTCTACTGATGAACAACTCCAGCTTCGTGGTCAGAGCGGGACATAAACCTGGCACCTTCAGATTTAAAATCAGGCACCATAACCACTCGGCCACGCTGCCTCTTGGCCTCTCAAAAGGAACAAATTAGAACTCACCCAACTGGTTAAACAGGATGGAAACTGATTTCCCAGTCACTGGAAGAGTCTCAGAAGTAGGAGGTGAGAGAGTCTGACGATCACCGGCACCCATGGAAAATGTCATCTTTGGTCCACCAGGTGGTGGCACCTGGACAAAGCCCAAAATACAGCCAACCAGTCCCTCCAACGATTTGCTGTTTCCAGACAGAAATGACCAATAGATGGTCGTCAGACAGCTCTGGAATAAATGAAAATAATATTTTCCAAATAGGCAACAAAGGTAGTTCAGGTCATGATAGTCAGTGCATGTACTTATGTTAAACACTAAGATCAGTTGACTGTACATTATCTAAAGAGATGCATTTACCCACCACTGTGACAACAAAGAGAAAATAAAAATAATAAAAATAATTTCATATAAAGAAAGCTGCATTGCTATCATAAGATATAGACACATACATGCACAAGGTGTGTACATTTTGATTATTACTATTTCAACCATCATTTCCAGTATTTCCTAAACCAAACTGAACACAGCATTTGTATCAACTGTAGAGTAGACAGCTACAAAATAAGGGACTGGACACTGTGCATGATTTGTCCAATAGGAGCCTGGCACTTGTTAATTGGACCAAAATGTTCTTGTGTTATCTCATCACTATGGTTTAGCAAGAACAATCACTGTGTTTTTAATAAATAAATGTTTTTGTGAAATGGATGGACTTGTATCTTAACTGAGTAGCAGAAATGTGTAACAGTATAGAAGAACATGAAAAAGCTATAAGGAAAAGCTCCACAGATCACTTTCCCACAGCAATTCTCCTTCTCCCAGACTTTCTTCAGCAAATGTTTTATATGTGACTCAAAAGAAATATAGAAAATGTTTCCCATTATTAAATGCAAAATATTACCTTTAAGATGTCAAAATAACTTGCTCTTGATACAAGACATAAGCATTTTGGGGCAAACATGTCCACTGACAACTCTTCTGAATTAACAGAGATACCAGGGATACCATCAGAAAATCTTTTGTCCGACAGTGAAGAGTCTGACTGGCTGCCATCTTTAAATCCATCCCGGCTTGTTGACTTTACTGCTCTAGATTTGGACTTGGTTGGAGTTGATTTTTCATAGAATGTGAAGCACGCACAGTATCGGTGTTCACCTTCCATGTCGGTGAGGACAGCGACAAAGAATGTTGGTGGCTTGTAGTAGTAGGAGTAGTTCCATCCTCCAGGTTGACAAAACTAAAGAAAAAATTTTATTACATCGTGTATTCATAACAGGCTTGATTGTTTTCCACAGATTTTCAGGTATCATGTTTAAAACATGCTGAGCTGACAGCATCACAGTAATAATAATTAAAAAATTAAGTTTTTGGGTGCATTAAGAAAACTCACTGTGCTTGAGTAATGACGGGACTGGCAAACTTTATCACACTTACAGCTGTAAGCTTATATGCATGTAGCGGTTTATTCTTTGTTACTTTCATGCCGTCAGAATGTCAAATGAGATCATTTCCTATACAATTTCACTCAAGGTTATTAGATGGTACAAGGTACAATAATTTAGAGTCTACATTCTTGTTCTCAGGTGTCACAATGTGACCATGTGAGCAGCGTCCACAACATAATTATTACCTGCGAACATTGTGCGACAAGCAAAACTAAAGCTATTAGATTTATTTAAGGCCAAAATGCAATTATGTCAAATCTGGTAGAAATTGATTTAGCATCAATTACCACTTATCACAAATGACAGACACCTTAGCTACAGGAATGTACAAAGGTTATAATAAGCTACTAAACATTTGGTAGCCATCTTCACTAAGATCATTTAAATCTCTCCAAGACCATATTTTGAGTTTTTTATATGGTTTTCATTTAAAACAAAATTCACATTACTCCTGGATTGAAACATTTAGTTGAAGCAACAAATTTAATACCAAACTATTACAGTTTTCCTACTCACTCTTGTCCCTCCATGAAAAAGAGCAATTAAAAATTAAGTTAAGGATGTCCCCAGTGGGGCTTTTCAGGGCCAACGGAATCAAAGGATGAAACAAACAAAAAATAACTGAACTTACTATGAGAGAACTTAGCAATTTAATTCAATGATTTAAAGTAATTTGTGGTATAAATATCCTGCAGAACCTAATGATTAGTGGAATGTAAATTTTATGGGAAGAAAATACAACTTTGTGACAAGATTCCCAAGCTTTGGTTTCACACTGTAGTCCCATTGCCAAACAGGAAGTATGGAATGAAGTTCTTATGTGAAAAAGGTTAAAAGTCATCTCTGGAAGTACTTCTTCCTCATAGTACTCATTGAGCAAGCAGAGAAAAAAATCAGCCCAAAAAACACTTCCTTTAACAAACCTCCTTGACACTAAGCATAGCTCTTAGCATAAGCATTGAAATTGAACTGCCAAATCTGACAGCTTCAGGCATTAACTGATCCATATTTGTTGCAAATCAACACAGAAATAAACCTACCAGCTGAAATTTCAAGAATTCACGAATTTTTTGGATCCGTTGAAGCTCTACATAACACGAGGAGCTAACGAAGGATTAATTAAATGCAAACAAATCGAGTAAATATTGTGCCTGGACGCTAAACGCTAGATAAAAATGTCCGTTTAATACGAACACAGCGGGGAAGGAAGAATTAGAACGGCTTGAAGCAGCACGTCAGGGTAATTCCATGTTAAATCGCTGAACTCAACAAACAAGTGAGAGACTGTAGAAAAGGGAATTGTGTTCTGGGACGAAAAACCAACTTCAGCCGCTAACAACAAATTGAGTACGAGTTCTAAGAGCAACATTGTTCAGCAAACAAGTTGAAATAAGCTTAATAATATTCGGTCGATCTTTAGCGTAGCGTCTAGAGCAAGTTCAAACAATATTGCGCTTCACCGGTAAAGCAAAATGATTCTCTTTACAGTTACTATGAAATGGAAGTTAAAGGTCTTCTCAACGTTATTACGTGATGGAAGAAAAAATATTTGTTTTTTACAATGTTCAACTACATATGCAGTCTCGTGAAGATTCCACCCATGCATAGTCAAACTTTGTCTAAACATCTTGCGATGAGCAATGACTAAAAGATATGAAAATCGCCAGATTTTATTGTTGTCTCTACTTATAAGCCTCTCTTGTCGCCTATATTTATTACCAAGGTCCTTGTTTCCGAGGTATCACACGACAGCCTAGAAGTGATGTTTGAGTGTTACAAAAACTGCAAGGGTTCTCAACCGAAAATTCGCGAAAATACGTGAACAAGGATATCACTTGCTCGTAGACATCACACCAACCGGCTTTTCAACAAAAATACAAGACACTCACCAGTTCGAGTCCTTCTGGAAACGTTGCATCCTTGCGGTCTTTACTTGGAAACCGTTGTATCACCTTTCCTTTCACTTCTTCTAAAATTCAACAACGAAAGGCAGGTTAGATAACAAACTCCGAAATTTCCAGAGGCGTGCGATGTTTGCACACCAGTCTTCTCTGCAAGACGGGCAGTTAAGACCGATCAAAAGAGCTCTTACCATTCTTTGAGTCCCTGTCTATTCCACAAACGACAAAATAATCTGCAAGACGGGACATTTCTTGAGATGGAATGTCATGTAGGCGACCATATCCATACACCCTTTCTTTTGGACGCCATTTTGGATTCGGATGCACGCATGCGCCACAGCCTCGACTTCAGAAGGTGTGGCAATGTTCTCAATAGACGCTCATTAGAGGTGAATAAGGGAATTATCATGCTAATTTTGGCAACAAAAGAAGTTACAGGCGACAAAAAAAAAATTGGGAACGTGATCTGTAATTCAGTGCAAAGTTAAACCTTTGAAAACCCCTCTGGATTTACCCAGCAAATTTGTCTATGGGTGACCCTGATGAGTCCTGTTACCTATTTTCATTTTCTGAGAGTTGCAACACTAACAAAAAGAAACTGACAACTGCTGCCAAATATCCCAAAGGTATCCCACAGAATACCATTTTGACAAGTCTGGGAAATAATGAAAGAAAAGGAAATAATGAGAGAAATGGAGTTCTTTCATACAAATTTGCTATTGATTAACATTATTTAAAAGCAAGCTGTCTTTTATTTTCAAAGACATACAGGATTAAAAACCCTGAATAAGGGAAAGTTTGATAGTGACTCCAAAATTACACTATTTTTATCCCAGAACTGTGATTTAAGTCCATATGAGGCTTCAGTTTATTTTCATATTTATTATTGATCACATCATGAGAGAGTAATAATTTAGAAATCACTCAAGGAACAGATACAATTTTTCAAAGGAGGATTCGTATGGGGTTTCAAAATCAACAGGGCATGCTACCAAAATTGGAACCTTATTGGAAACTGTTACAACTTGAAATACTAGCAAAGTCACAAAGTAGAGATTACAATGAAGGACCTGTTCAGAGGGTTTGCCTTATTTCCGTCATAATATTCAAAACATTTTTCAATTTTTTTTTATGTTTTGCTTCCTGGTTAGCCACCCAATCCAGCCCCCCATAAATACAACCCTGTGTAAGAAATTTTAACTCTGAATACTCAAATCACTTAGTGCAAATTCATCTAAAGTTGCTAAGCACTTGACAATGTTGATGGCCATGCGCTTAGAAACAGAACTATACTGATTAGAAGAAATATTATCACATCCACCTTGACTGAATTACAAACAGCCACAAATGGAGATTATTGAAACAAATCAAACCTAGAAAAAATTTATTAGAACAAGTCAAAATATTACAAACTGTAGATCTCTTTCAGTACATAAATTAGCTAACAAATACATGGATTTTGAGCAGCATAAATAATCAATTTATAACAGCAGGCTTCTGTCTGTTCCTTTACTTTTTGCAATTGATTCAACAACAATTGACATTTAATTTTAAAAAGTTGGCAGAAACACTTTTTAAACAGCATAAACCAATGCTAGCCTAGCTCCATGGCATGTAGGATTTTTTCTGTAAATGCAAAAATGAAACGAGAATGAAGGATAGTGAAGTTGAGATCCAATTATTATGATAATTACCTCACAGCTTCACCACTTGCTTTAGCAAACTTTGCAGTTTCCAAAACAAAAAAAGTCACTAAAAAAATCATGCCACCAACACAAGCTACAAAGTAATGATAGCTGGTAACACCCAGCATTGCAATGTTAACAACTTTCAAAGAACAATAACCAAGTTATAGACTTTTGTCCACTAAAAAAGAACTTAACAGCAATCGGACACAAACACCTAGTCAACCATGTAGATGATCAATTACACATACCAGTCGAGAGAACAGTGTTTCAAGAACATGTACTGAAATGTCATGTCAACTGTGAAAGCTGGATTGTATCGCCATCATTACTGTTATCACCATTACATGTTAGCAACACAACATTTGTTAAACTTTATGTCACTAGTGCTTCAAAGTAGCGCCAGTAGCTTTAAGTAGCTTACAATACTATTCTATGATTAATCATGGACTGCAACTTCATTCTTAAAGATTTCTTCTAACAACACTAATGTCTGTAAAGCTGCCTTGATACTGTCAGCATCAGTATCATTTTGCACAGTTGACTTCAACCAGTTGTGGAGATCAAAGAGTTCCCCAGGTGCATCACTCATCAGCATTGACGATGGAACAGAAACAGCAACCATTGCCTGAGCAAAGATGAGGGCTTGACGTACAAATGCTTCTTTGTGATACTTTAGGGCCCAAGTAAACTCCAGCAAGGCCACTCCCATGTTCCTTGCTATAGGTGTTTCCCGGGCAGAGTACATGACTATACCAAGGGTGTAAACAAGCCGGCCGAGGATAAGTGTGTCATTACCCAGGAGGTCTAATGTGTTCACTTTCTTGTCAAAGTTCTTCATCAGAGGGAAAAAGAAGAATCCAGCCACACCAGCAAACTTATTTACAACACCTTTGGGCTGCGGACAGGATGGTCCTTTGCTAAACCTCTTTGTTTTTCCTTGAATTCTCTCTTGAAAAATCTTTTGCCAGTCTGGAACAGCCTGTAGAGATTTAAGTGCATCTGCTTGTGGGAGTGGAAATTTCCTTGGTACTGTTCTTGTTTTGGTAATTTCTGTTGGGGCTGAGAGCTGCTGAGCGGCATCAGCAAGAACATTCAACATGTCCATCCGCTGTTGCAAATTATAGTTAGGAGCAAAAAATTCTTCTGTCAAATAGCAAGCAATCTGCTGGGCACACCTGATGGTCACACCAACCATTGCATTGTGACGAATTTCATAAAACCTATCAGTGGAATAGCGATCTTCAAGGTGAAGCAACACTTTCACCAGTTCTACACAAATGTCTTTGAGATCATCCAACTCAGCACAAACAAGTTGCTCAACAGATTTCAAAGAAGCCTCAGTCTTGGATGGATCTTCTGATGCCATGAGACCCTCAATACAATCACGTAAAAACTTAGGAGAGTTGGACTTGCTACTTGTATCACTATCTTCATCAAGATCATACGGCAGCAAGTCATCATCATCATCATCATCATCATCATCATGTTCATTTTTCTGAGGAGTGCTACTTTGCTGTGGATCTTTAATTCCATCACTGTGTAGCTTCTTGCTTTTCTTTTTCAATTTTCCCAAATTCAACTGTTCCTTTGAACCTTTGGCCATTGACTTCAACAGTTCAGTTTCATCATCTTCAGCATATTCAAAGACAAGTTTCTCTCCATTAGGCTCAAGGGAGGATGTGATACACTCTGCAACCACCATCCCAAGACGCCGCACTTTCTCCAGAGGACTATCCAAATGGCTCTGAATACCAACTAACAACCTGTTAAGTATTGTGTGTTTCTCGGATTGCTTCTCCTCCATGTTCAAGTGCCCAAAAGATAGAACAACAGCACAAGTGATATAAAAATGCTGATCATATGTTGTATGTTTAATGGCACTTTTATCACCCCATACATCAAGAAGTGTATGCACAACTTCCACCAATAAATGCCGCCGCTTGCATCCAGATAAATACGCAATGATGTTGTATAGAACATTTGTGTTTAAATAGCTTCTTATCAGTAGAAACTTACTGGTGAGCAAGTATTTGAGTTTGGTGTTTGACAGAATTGAATCACCAAAAAGCTTAGATATTAAGCTGGGATTACTGGCTGCCTTAAGTAGACCTTCGGCAACATGTTCCATGGTTACGTCTGGAACACCAGTGATTAGTTGTGCACATATTCTGTTCCAAAGTGGACTTGTTGCTAGCCACTTCTCTAAAGCTGGCAACAAAATAGCAAATGTCTTCTCTGCTTGTCCAGCCATACAAATCCGTCCAATCAGCTCACCAAGGAACTTAAAAGAACAATCATGTGACATCGTAAGGTCGTCATGCAATTTGTCTAACGTTTTCAGGATTTGATCAGCAACCATTTTGAAATATGGCTCTGGGTAAAACTGAGAACTGCACTTCATTCTCATCTTGTTTGCTACTCTCTGCGGGAGGGAAACTATTAAAGTTACAAGCTGTCCCCAGAGCTTGCTTTTCAATTCTGAATGACTGAACTTTTGAGGCCCACTTGTCGATGGCTTGGATAACCGACATTGTTCCACAAATACATCAACAAGCCTTCCTTCAGCACAAAACTTCTCGAGTAAAGAGACTACCACCTTAGTGCTTTTTAAATTCGTCGTCTGCCTAGATAGCGCCTCCCCTAAAACAAGAAAACTGTCGTGTGAAGGACCACGCAGGAAAAACACTTCAAAAAGATCTTTTCTCTGTTCTTCATTGAAGCTGCCGTAAAACCCGATTACAGGTGAAGACAGAATAAATTCAGCGAACCTTAAAAAGTGATTGCTTACAAATTCAGCCTTCAGGGCTGGACGTTTATCGAGAGGAACTTTCCCGGGCTGCAGAGAACCTCGCAGAAAAAGTTCAACCATGTCATTCAAAGGTTCTATAGCTTCAGTTGAGCTGGAAGCATTTGCTAGGCTGTTTTGCCGTTCTCGAACAAATCTTCGAACTTCGCCTGGCAAATCTCGATCCAAATTCTGCTCCATTGTATCGAAAAAAATTCTATATTACAAGACTTTTTTCCGCAAAAGCATAATCGTTTCCAGTCCCACCCAGACGTTCTTAGGCCTGATGGGATAACGCGTGACAAAGCCTAACAAACTCTGCGTGGGGGGCTGTCTCGAAGGGTGCCTCCGGAAATTTCGGTCGGAACGGCAAATCGACGGTCCCTTTCGCTTTCTTCCGATCGGAATATTCGGGATCACCTCAGGAGGTGGTCCACTTATTTCAGTTAGAATATTTTAACCCTAATAATACTGCTACCGTAAACACTCGCTTCTGATTGGTTGGAAGCGGATCAATTTATCCCAAATTGTATCGATAGCTGAACAATTAAATCTTATTGAATCAGTCACATTTGAGCAATGGAGTCAGATGAAACTTCCAGGTTTTCCGTTTGCAAAAGAAAGAAATTATCTTACAGAGAACTTAGGCAAAAAGTGTTGAGAAAACAAAGTTACAAAACTAAAATAATCAATCACAGTGTGGCTTTATTTTAGTAACCCTCTATAATGAAAAGAAGTAAGACAGAAGCTTGTATTTACGGTTGCCATATTATTAAAAGGAAACCAATCTTTTTTCTCAAGACAATAAGGGATTCATTGTACTTGCAGCAGCCAATTGTGGAAAGTACTAAAAAGTCTGATCTGTTCACGCATACAATTAATCCCCTTATTGTTCCTGAAACATACTGATTTCCTGTACAAATTCACTGTTCCATTTTGGACAATCTGGTTCTCTGCTCTCATTAGGAAATTTGAAAAAGGAATAAAAAATGCTAAGAGCCATTCCTATTGGTTGGTCTGGTATAATCGGAAAATGTTGCTCCATTTTCTTCAGGTATTCCCACCGATGTTTGATGGGTCAGTTTGGCATAATGGAAGGCACCCCAAGTTCCTACATGTGAAAGAGTTTTTACTGTATAAAAATTTACTCTTTTATTCCTAGAAGGTACCCTCTTACCAGAGTAATCTGTTCACCTTCATTTCTCCCTAAAAAAAATTTCATCAGCGTCAATTACAACACACATATTTCCTTTATTTAACTGATATGCTTCTGACTGATACAATCCATTCCAAATAGTAAATTCTAATAATTTTTTTTATCTACGACTTGTTACTCACCAAACTCATACAATATTAATATATTACAATTTCTATAAAAACCAGAGAAATAATTAACAATTATTCACTGAAGTGGAGGTGAATAGTGGTGGATATTTACCAAGCCACGAAGCAGCAAGGTAAATATCCACCACTTTCACCAACACCCAGGTGAATAATTGTTTTAGTATATACCACACAAGCTGAATAACTAGTACTTTACTTTACTTTACTTTACTTTACTTTACATTTGGTTTTTCTTCGGCTGCTCAGAGGTGAATAGTACTTGGCTAATCACCTCCGAGCTAGCCAATCAGCATGCACGAAAAGCACTTTTCACTTCTGTGGTATATACTAATTTTATATGTTAAAACCTAAATAAACCTAATATATTCATTAAAACTCTCACTATTAAATCAATTACTAAGCCCTTTAAAACTGAAAGTAAAACAAAAAGATACAACATCACTAACATATTGACTACAATAATATCTGTATTATTTTTTTTCTTGTAACAACACACAGAATATCATGCATATCTGTAGCAAAAACAAGGTAAAAATTGAAGTTAACACACTTTATATTGATATTAGCTTGTCCCAAGCTAAGTTGACCTCTCAAAAACCCTTCCTCAAAACTTGCAATTTTATGCAACACATTTGTACTCAACATCACTATGTTAAAGGTTGATAATTCTTTCAGCATCAACTATGAAAGTCCTCCCACTCTCAAAAATGCTAACATACCTGTATATCCCACTTTCCCACAAGAAGCTACAAGAATTTTTTTTAATATTTTCGCTTAGACCGTACTTAGCTCACTTTACACATCATTGCCTATTGTCTTTTCACACTGTGCATGCTCCAGTAGGGAACCTGATCAAGAGCTACTATAATACTAAGACCTAAGGGTGGGGAGACGGCCCTATATCCAGATGGAGTCTCTTGTACCCCTCACAAGAGATTTTTCATATTGATATTGCCATAATATTATTGTTATTGAATATTCCAATGCTCATGACATTGGAAAGTTTTTCGAGTGCTTTCTGTACATCATGGATGGCTTGACTTTATTGGACTCGCCCATGCGATACTTCTTTATGTCTTTGTTCCTCTGATAACAAGCATAAGGACACAGCATGTTCGTGAATTGTTCTTTGAATTCTTTGCTCCAGTAACCCAACAGCAAGGCGAATGAAGCCGGGAAACAGTAAGTCAGAATTTCTGTCAAGCCGTCCGCGACGTCGTGGATACCTGACGTGTTGCTATTATCCAAGAGAAGGAAAATGCATCTAGGAATCCAAAAGATCACAAAACTCAGCGTGATTCGAACTACGATCTTTGACCAAGTCGATTCTTTTGCGACCGATGGAAAATCAGCATAGTCCAAATTCTTGATCTGTCTTCCGCAGACATCCACTGTGTGAAGATGGCTTACGGCTGTCTTCATAACCTGCCACTGCAAGATCAACATGAACACCACTGGAGTTAAGACTTCTATGCCCGCAAAAACGTAGACATATGCCGTTGTGTACGTTTTGCTCAATTTGCAGTCCATGGATTTTGAGGCATCGTTGTCAAAATTCGCGAATACAAACGACACGAGAACTGCGACGATCCAGCAGAGAATTATGAAACACAAAGTTCGTCCATTGGTAAGGAATTCCTGATACCACTTGTATCGCGAGATCGAGAAATAACGATCCAAGCTCATCGCAGCCAGTGTGTAAACGGTTACTGTACAAAACAGTACGAAAAAGCTGTCATATGTTTCACACAGATCCGGCTTAGCAAACCATGTGCTTTTTTCAACAAAGCTCATCACTCGAAGAGGCATAACTACTCCAGCCATGAGCAAATTCGCTAACGAAAGGCTCAAGATGTAGAAGTGTGTTCGGAAACGAAGGTTCTTGCCTTTGAAGACAGCAGCGAGGATCAAAAGATTACCAAACGCTGTAAATAGAATCAAAATTGCGAAAGCAGTCGCATTGATGATGTCTCCTACACTTGCAACTGAACCCAACAGTTCCTCTCCATCGCTAGCAGTTGATTCGGAAATGTCCTGCGTGGAGGGCATTGTCGTCGAAATTGTTGGATCCATAAGTGGGGCCATCAAACAGATAGCGTTCCAGAATTAAAGCGCTGACTTGAACAGCTGTGTTTCGTTTCTTTCGCTAGTTTGTGCTCAGCAGATCACTGAAACGACATTCGGCACTGTCGTAAATGCCACTTCACTTCGCTTCTTCGAACAAATCGTCTTCTGGTTTTCGAAATTGTTCTGTGAATCATCAAAACAGACAAGACTCCGACTTCCTTTTCACAAGCCAAGAAGATCATTTGCGTCGCTTCGTCGAGTTGGAATGTGCATCTCGCATTTCCATAGTTACTGCACGCTGAATGGCTCAACAAGAATAATGGTCTTTTGTCTTATAGTTAAAATTTACAATAAAAGTTAATAGGTTGAAGTTCTGACAATCGTCCGCCCCTGTCGTGTTTTAGCGTGTTTCTTTTACAGCGCGGAGGAACTGGGTTACTGGCTAAAAACCACGAAATGCACACAGGAAGCCCAATCCATGAGAGTCGATCTCACTAGGTCTCAATAACATTGCAATCGTACTAATTTACAGTAATTATCAGACCAACTAGAAAAACGTAAATTAATCAACCGTCCGTCATTCGAAAATTCGAAAGTTCAAGGGTTATCCGGAAATAAACATTTTCTTCAACTTTGCTGGTTTACTTTGTCTCTCCTTCACTGACCATCTGAAGGCTTTAAATCAGGGTATTGTGACTGCCATCCTAGTAAAAAGCAAGTAAATCTCAAATTAAAGATTCAACAACTGCGCATGCTCCATGAGATCACACAGGTATATGTTCTTGGCTTTGATCTACTCTCTGCTCTGTTAAAGATAACCGGGATATAGCACTTAGGCAGGTCTTGCCACGATCGCGATGAGGTTGGAGAACCTTGCAGTTTTAGTTTTGCTTGGGGCGGTGGTAACGGCATTACCAAAGAAGGAAGGTAGGCGTGAAATCAGAGCGCGCGATCATGTTGTATGGTAACGAGCCATTGATTTGTTGCCTTAGTTTTGTGTCGTCATCCAATGAATGGACACATTTCGTCTTTTGTTAGTAACTTTTATAATGTCTACTGTGTTTACGACTCTAAAAAGATATATCAAGAGGAGAAAAAGGCGATCTAGAGAGTTATTTTCCTAAGGATATCGAGTTGAAATTTACAGTAGTTAACATGGTTTTGTGAGAACATTTATCTACGACAACCTAAGGCCATATCACAACCCGAGCGATGTGTCTCGGTTAATCACTGGATCCAGAAGAACTGGTTGTAGACGGCCGCTTCAATGTAACACCTGTCATTTTCGACTTTCCATCAACCTCTATTCTTTGTATGAAGCATTGACTATTGATCTGCCCGTTTGCGACAAAATTTTAACCCCCTGTACTTTCCAAATTTAGGAATGACAAATGAAAAGAAGCCATAGTTGTTTTAAAGTTTTCTACCGCCGAGGAAAAAAGTTCTTATTTGGTAAAGAATCGTGGCAGTTTTCAGCAGTAGTGTTGCTAAGTAGTATGACGCAACAGGTTTATCTGAAAACCTTCAGCGCGGACATAGAGCCGCCGAACATTCAGATTCGAAAGTTCGTCAGGGACTGCAAGAGTTTGCAACAGGCATTGGCTCCTCTATGTGCTCCTTTTATCATGCATCAACTAGCATGCATCAACTAGCATGCGGCTTGGAAAACTTTCTTTCTATGAAGACGGTCTAAATAAGTTTTGAAAGAAATTAAGGCCTGGGGCAGACGCCGAATCTTAGTCGAACGTTATTCGAGGATCCACACATTGAGGGTCTCCTTGACAGCTACATTCCGGGACGTTATCTAAGATCTGCAAAGAAAAACGCCACTCTAACCACGCGCCGAATTCAATTCAAATGTGATGGACTGGGCTAATGTCACAAAACTACATACTCCCTTTATCTACTAAACGCTATTTCTTCACCCCCCTCCCCTGACGAGCATGCACCGTACAAAGACAATTTCGCGATCGGGAATAGCGAGTATCGAAAGCCGTTGCTGACATCAAGACCGGTGCTTAAGATCGCTGCTCCACTGTTCGCTAACAAAAGCACGGTTAAACATGCCACTTGAAGTAATAGCTGAACTATCTGATGCGCAGTTCTCAGAACTGTACTATGAGAATATTCTCTTTCTACTTTTCGCAATTACCAAAGTAAGGCTCGACGAGCACTGTATTTCGGTATTTAGCTGGCAAATCCTAGAAGTAACTAAGCGCGTATCGAGTGAATTACACGGGGACACGTGCTCATCCCCATGTATACTTTAATGAAGTGCAGCTTGTTTAAAATATCGATAGACGACCTATTTTTAATTTATTCGACGCAACTTGTATTCGGCGACTGCCCCCGGCCTAATCTATCTAAGTCATCTGTTTGGTTTTGATCTCTTTTCAGAGAAAAAGCCCGAGCCACGTGACAGTAATCGCTCACTTCTGACAGAGCTTCAACAAGCCGAGGCTTCCGGTGCGGAACCCGGGAAAGAGTTAGAGTCGACATCCGCGGTCTTGTTAGAGAAAGTTCCGAAGTTTAAAACGAAAGTGGAGGAAATAAAGTGGAAATTGAACAAGGCGAGAAAGAAGCTGAAAATCGCCAAGCAATATGTAGCTCTGGCCGATAAGGTTGCTAAGCTAAGAAATAAGGCACGGGGTGGCAGAAAAAACGTCAAAGATGTTATACGGAAGGCAGAAATCGCTTTGGTACATGCTGGTGAACACATGGGACTCGATTACGTACATTTCAAGAAGTAAATTGGAGAATTTTGCTTGAATTGCAAGAGATAATGACTAAGCCACTACAGGGGAAAGCAGACATCGTCAATCATTGTAAACGTTTTGGACTGTTCTATCATGACTTTGGAAGTTGTATTAAACATGATTGGTTGTTGTTAATCATTCACAGGCTGAAATCACTCGACTTTCTTTTCCCCACAAAAGCCATTTAAAGTGGGTAGAGAGACAACGGAGGCCTGAGTCAACTCTGTGTCATTTCGTGCTACATCTTATCCCCAGTGCTCTCAGTTTTGAAGATGCTGAATTGGAGTAGAGACAAGTTTAAAAGTTAGATAGGTTGTGTTAAGGCATGTATTTTTTTTTTCACTGTCCACATTACTGCATTATTTAATCTGTAACATTACAAGGCAGGGGTTGCGAAAGTACCTCAAATTATCGACCATCCACTTTTTTATCCTGTCACAGTGCGAATTTTCTACATCAAAAAAATAGTGCCAGTGCTCCTGATCTAAGGGTGAGCATAGGAATGGTAATTCTTCAGTTTAGTTATCGTCTTAGCGCAACATTCAACTCTTTACGTCACGTTACGTCCTAATAAAAAACAATTGCCTCCTCCCCGGCGAAAGTGAATTTGTAAAAATAACCCCATTATAAATACCATTTGAAAGTAAAAATCGCCAGCCCTAGTCCCGAATAAGGTCCTCATCTCCGGCGCCTGAAAAAAACCCGTGCAGCTCAAAACCCGGGCAGCTCAACCCAAGTTTAACGCGACGGGATTCCCCGCTCGCTTCTATCGCTACTCACACAACGAGCTATTACCAAAATGAAATTGGGGAAATCTATTTTTAAAATTCTCATATTCTCACGATGTACCTTTACTGACAAAATTGCTAAACAAATACAACACACTCAGTTGGCTTGGAAAATATTCCACAAGTTCAATTTCTAAGAGGAAACCATTTGAGAAGGTGCAAAAAGACACTAATTAACTGCGTCATCTGCCTAAAACGCCGTTTAGCTGGTAATTGATGTATTTCAAAAAACTAAAATTGGGAGGAACTGGCCGGTCACTAACACAACATACCAATCTCGAATAAAGGATTTAGCTTACAAACTACGCGTTTCTCTCAATCGGCCAGCGAGTTTTATAAAGCCAGCTGCTCTATCCTTTACCCTGATCGTCCACTGTGCTAAATCATCGCTGAACTGCGTGCATTTGTTTTAAATGAATGGCAGCCAGCGACCGGCCTTGACACAGCCTAACAATAGAACACACACATCAGATCCGCAATCGGCAAGTGAACACACACAGCCTGGGTCACTAAACATGTCACAACTACATGATTAGTTAATCACGTGTTTAACGGGTACCGTGATTGTATTTTGCATAACAAGAAAGATTTCCACCTGAAATTTGGTGTAAAATTCCTCCAAAATCTGCAGCAGTTTCTCTAAGAATCGAAAGGCTTTGTTCGTGGCAGTACAGGTCGTTCCGGGGTTACGATTTCTGCCGGTATGTGAACGAAAAAGCCTCTTCCATAAGCACGTTTACAAAAGGTGGATAGCACAAAGAAGGGCTGATCTCGGAGGTAGGTTTATTTAGCAATTGTACAAGGCTTTAAATTGTTTTAAAATGGGGCGTCTTGTACTAGACCACAATGCGCAAAATGTATACCTTGCTTTGTAGAGTTAGTGTAAACGAAAATTTATGATGAATGACTTGAAGCTATGTAACTTTGCTGGTTGATTTTTTTTATTGTCCAAAGTCGAGAGCCTCCTGCGGTTCTTAGCTTCTGTAATTTACAATTCTGAAATCTAAAAGATGAGTTTTTGTTTGACAAGAGAATGTCATAAGTTTAGGCACGCTGTATATAGTTTGGCTTTTTTGATATAAAAGGGAATTTGAGGATAAAACTTAGCTGTGTTAAACCTTTTTGGACGGGTGTTGTCTGCCCCGCGCGCTGCTACTTGACCGCCCACTTGACAGAACTCAATGGCTTGATATTTACCAAATAAATATTTATTTAAATGAATTGAAGCCATTGTTTTCTTAGTTTTAATCAAGCACTGCACAGCGATTATCATTTTCAATACTGATTATCAATCGCGGCAGCCACGCAAAAGAGAATATTATACACTTGAAATATCCTGAGAAAAATTGAAACAACGCGTCAATATAGTTTACTTATGCAATGGAAAGAGTGTCCATAATATTCAATTAATCTCATTCTTGATGGATAGAAATCAAATTTACTACATTGATGCGTTACCTTCTTATAAATTTCCAGGATAATTAGATTTTATCCATAGAGAGAATCGATACATTGATATTTTTAAATATGGACGGTGGGTGTGGTCAATTCTGATCTTCTTTCACTGGGTAATCGATTGCGCCTAACGTCGAGAGAGGACATAAAATGGTGTGGATGATAGTTCCAAGTAAGGTGATAGGAACGCTCGCCTCTTCATCCTTCCCCACATGTCACCTTGCCCAGATTAGGAACAAGCAGGAATCAACATTATGAACTGGGTAATTAGTAACGCAAAATAATACACAGAAAATAGCGAAAAAAATGCGGTTCGTTTATTCCTTACAGAAATAACCAGTAACTTTGTTTTTTTATTGCAGCATGTAAAATCATGAAGTCGAGCTACATTTCATATTTTCCGTTGACCCTCTTGTTTGTCGGAGCCTCTTTACAGCTGACTGAAGGTAAGTAAAGTTTGTTTTATATTGCTTCAACGTTCACTGTACAAAGCTCGGCAGTACATTGTAGTCTGCGAATGAAGACGCGTCTCCTAAAACAAGAACTCGTGTTTTATGTTTAGTGTACAAATCAAACTAGACTTCCTGTCTTTATCTTCAAACCAAGGAAATAATAAGACCAATCGTCACCAGGCTCACCGCGACTGTTTTCCCGCGCTTTTCAAGATCTTTCTCTCGTACACGTGATGATATATAACGTGCACTGTGCTAGAAGTCACATAAGCCAAAAATGATAGTTCAAATCACTGAAGAGCGTTTAACAACCCATTTTTTTTATTTTCTAGGTCGTCTCGATGCATCCGGAAGACTTGAAGAACTTATAGAACACGCGGAAAGGGAATCCAAAATACTCGCTAATGAGATCAACCAATGGCTGATTCAAGAAAGCGGATGTTCGGTGACGGAAGATGACCAAGCGCACTACCGGTCCCGAAGATCTGACGACGAGGACGACAAAGATGTGCGAACGGATACGAACTTGTTATCGAATATCGGGCGACTAATCGTACGAAGAGATGTCGGTAAACATGAATATAAACACAAGAAAACGAAGGGTTCTCCTGAGATCAAACGAAAAGACGAAAGAGTGGCTAAAGAGTCACATCACTTGTCAGAGAAGCATGGATTAGACATGCATCACGTCAAGAAAGGAACAACAAACAAAAAGGTTCAGTACAAGACAAAATCCTTAAAGGTTAAACGAGTTTCGAAGCAGCAGCATAAAAAAGCAAAGCATAAAGCAGACAGTGACGAGCTAAGTAAAGAAAACCTGGTCAAAGCATTGATTGGAGGTGACGCCAGAGCAAAGGATCGCAAAGAACAAACTGGCGTCCCTGAGAAAGCATACAGAGCACTTGTAGAATTCATGGCAGGCAGCCAGCAGCCAACTATCGAGACAGGCAGCAAGAAATCTGACATCGAAAGGCCACAAGGAGCGAGAAGAAAAGATCAGTCTTCGAATTTGAAACAAGGGGCCCGCAGAAAGTTGACTAAGAAGCACAAGCGCGTTCTCGCAATACTGTCGAAGATGCCTCAAAGTGTCTTGCGTAAATATTTCCATCTTCAAGGTTTGGACAAATACTGGAAAGTTATGGATAATATTCGAAGAAAACAGGCTAAAAAAGAGATTGCTAAAACGAAGTTGAAGATGCATAAAGACGAGAAGATTGTAAAAGAGAGAAAGGACCTTCCACCAAAAAAAGCCAAGACGTCCACACATCCAGAGAAAATTAGACTGTGGCAGAAACAAACCAAATCACATCAACAGAATTACAAACAAACAGTTGCACCACATGAAGAAGTCAAAGATAAGGCAGCAAAGCCATCAGTCCTGCACAGTCCCTTGAAACAGAAAGCAACAAAGAATGATGTGAAAAAGACGCAACCAAAAAAGTTGCACACAACAGAGATTGAAACAGCACACCTCAAGAAAGAGCAAAGTCATAAAACTGCACTGGAACAACATCTAAAGATAGCTGTACCACCTCAGAAAGACATGCCTAAAACTCCACCAAAGGAGACAAAGAGCCGCAAGGAAGTTGTTAAAGTAGAAGATAAGACCAAGAAGAACAATGCGGGAAAGAGTGCGGAAACGTCAAATGTCTCGCCTCATATTAAAGACGCTACCTCTCCGAAAAAGGTCATCGAAAAACCAAAATCTCCTATTAAAGACTTGCCCAAAAAAGAAGTCGAAAAGAAAGTTAGTTTGAAACCAGCTGTTGCCGAACGAACAGCGCTGTCTAAGGACTCAAAAGAGAAAGCTATGAATGCGAAAGAGAAGCAAACGCAAGGTGTAAAAGTCGTAAAAGTTAACGTCAGTCCGTTGAAAAGTCCAGCTAGTGCACAAGCCATAATAACAGCAGCAAAGCCTCAACCAGCTGAAAATAAAGATGTACACGCACATGAAACCAAAGAGAAACCTCAAGTAGATACAGAATCACTCCAGCAACAACTGAAAGCAATGTCTCCTAACGTGACGAAGAAGGTAACCAATCAAAACAGTTCAGGGCTTACACACGACAAACCCAAAGCAATCCCGAAAGCTCGAGTGGTCACAGAGCATCACGAAGTCGGAGTTGCGCAGGCTCCTCAGAAGCCTGAGGTGCCTCAAGAGAAAGGTTCTCAGGTCAAACAGCAAAGTCCTGCGGCAAGCAAGATTGATATCTTAAAAGAAAAGATCCAGAAAACTAACACGTTGAAGTTCAAAGTGGCACAAGCGCTCCTCGCTCATTGTGAAACTCAGAACAGGCTTCGACAGGTGTTTGATGAAGTAAACTCTTCCTTGAAGAAGGCCGCGTCTCTTGCCAAAGCTATTGGAACGAAATTCGGCATCAAACCAAGTGATGTTGAGAAGATGACATCAGAGCACACTGAAGGAGCAGTGGAGCAGTTTTTGAACAAATTGTTTTAGCTTTAATTGACAGAGTTCTTCAAAAACAAAACAGAAGGCGCATTCATTTGTCAGGTATTGCTAGCTGAACCAAGTTGTGGATTCAAAATGGCTTAGATTTAAGTAGCTGGATGTGATTCTAGACACGATTGCATTGTCCTGTTCTTAGAGGGAAGAAGCGTAGAACGGGAAAATTTTCGTCTCGAGTCACTGCAACTGTCGTTGAAATGTTTATTAAGGCGGAACTGACAGATGGGAAGGTGTCGGTGCACACCAGTATGACAGCCCCACTGCACTCACTATAGTAACGCGCGGATATTTTTTAAAACGAAAGATATCCTCCTTCATTCTATATGTGATTTGGCGCCCAAGTTTTCAGTTGCAATGCAATGAGTTATTATATCGCTTATTGTAAGTATCTAACGTGTAACTCCTCAAGAAAAACATACATAAAGTCTTATACAAGTATAAACCATGATTAGTGACACGTAACTGATTATTTAATAAAAGTTATTTTATCGCAATAATTTCTCCCTGTTTTTCGCTATTGTTCTGAGAATGGGTCAAAACTTATTTTACAATTTGGGCGGTCGGGGGGTCAGTTTCTTCAACCACTCATCAAAAAATAAGTCCCTATCTGACAATCCTTTGTGATGCCTTTATGAAAGACAATTTGCCTGTTCCTGTTATTATGGAACATCCCCTTCCCAGAGATGCGTAGTAGAGCATCCTCCTGCTTACAGCTGTGAACACGTGACCCGATGTTAGGAGTTAAGAAATATTAAAACAGAATAAGTAAATAACTAGTATCATAACCTCTTTATTTCCTGGTCTCAGTGACAGTCAAGTGGTGCAATATGCGATCATCAAATGGATCAAAGTTTTTTGTCAGCGAATGACAAGTTAAAATACTCTTCATCTAGAATTTGGTTGTTTAAATCTTAAGCAGTCATCTACACTCCGTTGGAAATCTTCGTTACTTTAACGACACATTACAATTTTCGAGCTTAGTGTCTAATTTACGTTATCAAACATTTCCGCAATATTGTGTACTCTTTAGGGACTAAATAAAAAGAAAATTAATTGGCTAAAATAAGCAAACAACTGTTGTGACTTGCCAGTAGTCAAATATTTATACCTGTCGACGTCACATTACATGTGAATAGGTAAATAAGCAGCTTATTCCCTTACATGTTTACTGCACTCGACACTCGACACTTTAATGGTTTATTATGAGAAGACACAATCTTAGCTTGACCTTGGAAGAAATTGAAGGAGACGCAGAGATTTGCCTGCAATGAGTCAAAGTGTTCGATATTTGCAACAGTGAACAACACATGGTGTACCTGTTACTGGCCTCTCCTTCTTGTGGCCAGCTATGTTTCTGATTCTACTCTTAATGGGTCTCTCAGTGGAACTACATATTCAAGGTAGAATTATGCTCTCTTTTTTGCTTTGTCTAGTAGCTGGTGCCATGGTAAAATACAGTATCAAATTGTGTTTGGATCTCAAGCTAATATTTTGACAAGGGAGCCCTGGAAGCTTTGGCATTTAGTTTTCGTTGTTACCTGTAGTACCTGCTCGCCATGTCAAGAAGACAATGAAGCTTAGCGTAAAATAGTTTCGTCTCCTAATTTGTCTCTTTAAAGTCATTGTTATTGCTTGCAAAACAATGAGTACAGTGATTTTGTTTTTCGCACGTGACGCTCTAAAAGTGCTATTTCATCATAGGCTGTAGGGCGCGATTGTCTAATTAGTTTTTTTTGCTTGATCCTGATTGGGTCGATTTTCGCATGTCAAGTGGTGTCTGGTGATGCATGAGGTCCTTATGTAGGAGTTATTGTGCCTCAAAATGAAGGAATCACACAAGATTACAACTCACGTCTGTTTGATAAGATAGCTGTTATGTTAACAGTCCACGGTACTTTTCAGCGCTCGTACTTTTTGATCAACCTATATCGGTACTCTGTATTCGTCAGTTCTACGATATATGTGGCTTATTGACCAAAAGTGAGGTCAAGATGGCTGGATATTGGCTAACAAAGGATTTATTATATAAAAAGAAAATTATTTTCTTGCCGGACACAGCGATCTTGCCCGCTCGGGTAGCCAATCACGACGCAGGATTCGGTTTATCTAGCCTGCTTACGAAGCTAATGGCACACAATCAATGTAATCAAGTTGATATCGTCTTCTTTAAATAACAGGATACCATAGCAACAGAATATGTCTTGATTTTAACCTTAAGTTCTTGTATTTATGTTGCCTAATTATGGTAAACATGGAAAAATATAGCTTTTCGTAACATGAAGGATTATACTGAAGCTTTTCAGAGCCACTCAGAGCTTGCAAAGGCTCTGAATCCCTTAATTAGTAGTTTATTTCATTCTTTTTTATCCTACCAGCATCAACACAGGAACGAAAATCAAGAGACATAATAGAATTTTTCAAAAAAGCTGGAGAGAATGCAATAAAAGCGATATCCGGCCTGATTCCTGGCGGGAAACCTACATCCCAGCTGACAACGCAACCCAGGGGACCTAAGATACCGCTGAATACAATCAACGAGGACGCCATCAAACCTGTCATACCATACAAACGTAACATGATTGGTAAATTGAAGACTGGCAACAGAAAGACGACAAACGTTGATTTGGTTTTCAAAGGAGCGAAAACAGATCTGAAAACAAAAGGATTATGGAACAAGAGCAAAGGGAACCCAGCAAAGAAAACAAAATCAGAAACAGACGTCTACTAAACAGCGAAAGAATAAAAACAAAGAAAGGGATATTGCCTTTAAAAATGGACAATAGATAACTACAATGAGATCTTCGCCAATGTCTTTTGACTTTTGAAAACTGTACTCCTGCATCCACAATGGAAGAGGCTAGGTTTCTTGTAAAAGAAGGGAAATACGATGTGTTTTGTAGCAAGGACACGCCTTAATTTTACAACGTAATAAAATTCAATTTTTTTAAATAAGTAGCTTCAGTACCAAATGACTTTCTCTAATAAGAAGTCTGAATAAAAAGTAAGAGACACCCTGTCAGGCAAATAGGAAAGAAATTAGTGAATATGTGTTGCGCATGTGGCCAAATACCTTTTGTTACTTCTAAACGGTAAGGATTCTCGACCGTCCGCTCAGGAAAGAGAGACTTTGTGTTAAAACCGATAACCGAGAGAGCTAAATGGATGTTAGCTATTATTGTGAAACTAGGTTGACTGATTGATTGAGCCCATAGGACTTCTGCGCACCTCCTGCGCACCTCCTGAGCAGCTTATCTCCAAGGCAGCCTACTACGAATTCAGAGCTTCATATATTGTTGCTTGGCAACCACTTTGAGAGTCTAGTTCCTTGTTCTAGAACAAAATTACAAGGACTGGACCTGACTTTCACGAAAACGGAGCTCCTTCTGATTGTGCAAGTTCTTCATATAAGCGGGAAAAAGTGTCCCTGCTCCATCGTTGCTTTCCTATAGGTTACTCCTTTTATCTTTACTTTCGACGAGTGTTTTGTAATCAGTCAGTCACAAAAGAGACACCTAATTCTAGTTTAATCTTAATAGGAAAGGAAATAAACTCTGAAGTTCCTGTTAAGTAATCGAATATTTTTTCTCTTTTAATTATTTCCTCAAAGAATTGATCCGGCACAATATAATTGCGACTTTATTGCCTCTGAACTCGTTTCTTGCTTGGGACACTTGTTAACTTTCACTAGTTTGGCTAATTAATCTGATTTGAGCGATAAGCAAAACAAACCTGCGTTAAGAATTATTCCAAAAGAAGCTAAGAAGTCAGTCCACATTGCAATTTGTTTAAAGGTACAATTTGTGCAAAGACACTTGTTAGGCATAACTAGGGCGAAGTCTAATAACAACATTTTTTAAACCATAGTTAGTAACTATGTTTAAACCAACCGTTTCAAATTAAACGTTGTCGTATTTTGTTCGACTTAATAACCGTGACAATCCACTTGCTAAAAGCAAGTGGTGCAGAGCCTTGACTCGACGAAGATTTCAATTCTGATTAACAGGTAAGAAGGACAATTTTGCACCAACTACTCTTAATTGTGCACTTGTTACATCAACCACTGGAAAATATATTCCCGCCTTCTGTTGGTTCCCCGCCATATGACCACTTATGTCCTGAATTGTATTGTTGACTTAGTACTTCATATTTGGCAGGGTTATCTGACATTTTCATATTACTTCATATTTGACAGAATTGTGTGTGTTTGGGTGTCTTTTCACCAGTTAGGACACTTTGTGATGCTTATCATAAACAATCTTATTAGCGTTCAATACTGGACATATCTGAATATGGCATCTATTTCTTTGTCAGACACCAACAGTCCTTGTGGTTTGTCATAATGTAGCTTAAGTATTTAAGTTATTTAATACTATATTTACTTTGAGGGAGGAAGTTTCATTCATGAAAAACTAAACAATATTTAACTACCGATGTACCTATAGCATGTCTAGAACACCATAACGCATAATTTTCTAACCATTCCGAAGGTTCCAATAATTTTAGTCATATTCTGGCGAGAAGGGACGCCTGAAAAAGTCCACAGTTGCAACTGGGTTTTTTTACTCTCCTCCGAATCGGATGCTTGTCCAATACAGGAATATCACCCAACATTACGTTGGCCGGTCCACATCGATACTCCCGGGTGGTACATCGCCATTACCTGGTCAGGGCTTTAACCCCGGGGGGAGTACTCCCTTATATTGGTATGTGCGGCCCCAAAGGGTATGGTTTTTCAGCCGTTTTGGTCATAAATAGGGTATCGATTTTTGCACTCTAGTCTTCAATTCGGATTTTTTATAGAAGAAGCTACTTTTTCATCACGCCTTCCTTCTCCCATCTGCGCTTTGCCTTCCTCTACGCCGTTTAACGCCTGCTGCGCAGGCTAGATAAAGCCAGCAACAAAAGCCCTTCGGCCTAATGATCTAAGAGTCAGGTCATAAATAGGGTATCAAATTTTTGGTCAGGTCATAAATGGGATAGAGAAAATCGCAGATTTTGGACATAAATAGGGTTTTGGGAAGCGGGCCGCACACACCTACCCAATTTTTCTGGGAGCACCCTCCCCCTCCCGGGGGCTTTAATCCACACCAATCGATTCAAATCGAGCGCGTTAACTTGTAGGCTGCCTGATCTCCTTCTGCAAAATGATATACTTGAACATAAATTAGTAGTTAAAAAATGTACGGTGGAAAGATCAAAATGTGTTGACATCGGCTGACGGAAAACAAACATTCAATTACAATTTATCCCAATCATGTGCTTGTAATTGGAAATTTAGTCTTAAGGTCCAATGCCTCAATCGAAACGCGCGAAACTGTTTAATCCTGTTTAAAAGGATGGTTCGACGCGCTTAAAACGTTCTCTCAACAATTACTCTTATTTTTTGTTGATATACAATTTCCAATCCAAACAACAGGTGCGATGCTTTCCTCTGGTTGACTGGTCTAATTCGCGGATCAACAAGCAAAAAAGCGCTCTTTTAACCCACGCCTTGTGATTGGTTAATTTGAATGATGATCTCAACCAATATAGCATTCTGAGTTCATATTTTTACACCAAAGGTGGAAAGAAAATGGAGAATTCCTAGGCAAAACCCTTGCGCGAAAAATCAAGAAATGTTGTAGTCGTTTGGGATCGTACTTTTCCTTCATAGCAAAGGTTATTTTCTTGTAGTTTGGGATTCAAACGTGGATTTTTACACATGTTGGTGTCGTAACATGACATACGGTTGAGGTTTCTACGGGTAAGTGATTATTTCACTTCATTGAGTCTTAGTATCGACGTGTTCCCAAAATCATGGCTGCTCACCCATACGTCGCGATTTTTGATTGATAATGCTCGTAGTCCAGAGACATAAGGTCTTTTTAATCGTGTTTAAGTGCTGTTCCTTAATTTAAGTTCCTTCGGAACAACTGACACAGTGTTTAACACAGGCGTAAACGTTCTGTCTTGTACTTTATCAAAACCTTCCACAGTCGGGAGTGTTCCGCGTCCACGACGGTGGCGAAACAAATTGTGCGCTTCATGAACCATTCAATTTCGCACTTCCCTTCAATAACACTACGATGATTATCTGGAGTTAACTGTCCTTGATGATTCATGCCAGCATATTCAATGAAAGCTTTCAAAGTAGTCTCTGACACAGTAATAAACTGAAAGCAATTGGTCGTCCGTTGGATCAATTTCCGTTGATTTTGATTAGAGGATGTTTCCAACGTTTCTTTATTGGTTTCAGTAGAGAATTCAACAGTGTTGGCGATAATTTATCCTCGCTTAAATGATTGTTTCTGATAGACTTAGGGAATTTCCAACATATGAAGGAAAGTTTTCGCTCTGAAGTCTGCAAATACTTTTGAGACAAAGTGACAAGATTCTTTTATTGAAGAAACAGAAGGGTTTGCAACAGTAACTACACTCGTTCGGACAGGGAGTGGTAGGTTACAGAAAGATCAGTATTGTTTTAAAATTGCTAAGTTTATGGAATTCTCAAGGCAATGAAGTATATATCCGACGACACTTGTCTGAAATTCAAACAGGTGCTGTTTAGGTCAGCCATTTACTAATGGAGCCTCAAGAGAGATTAAGGGATTTACCACACTGTTCTTGCGTTATGAAGCGCAAATTAATTGCGGCTGATTTGGAGAAAAAAAGCTTTCGGGTAGGACAATACTACTGTGAATTGTCTCGTAGACATCTAGTATTTAGTTTTTTCTTTTGCCGGTTTTGAGTACTCGTAAATGCACGACTCAAGTTTCGTCAGTTAAATTCCTGTTCCATTTGTCAGCTGTCAATTAATACAGTTCTTGTTTGTTATTATCACTGCATTTCGTAAGACCATCAAATAATGAGACCCAACACAAAACGTACTTGGAGACAATGTGTTAAGTGTCTTGTTCGGATGGCTTCTCCGCTTTGCTGAAGAACTTAAGATCTTCTATCTTACCAGATACAATTACGTCTGTGATTGTATTATTGTATGACCGCGTCATAGGGACAGTGTCGTTGTAAAATCCATGCGGGGCGTTTTTATGGCTCCAGTGATTTAACACACCCTTATGTTTTAAGTTTAAAAACATGCACTAATAGGGTACGAATTTTAAGTGATCGAGAGTAAGAAGAAAATTAACTTGTGTCTAGACAGGTTTCTCACGAGACTTGAGCTAATTTGGCTGCCTTATTGTTTCGATTTAAAAACGAAGACGAAAAATTGTTCTTCATTCATTTCAGTGACGGGTAGTACTTAAGCGAAGAGCATGTGATTGAACGGTGTCTGAAGTGATTATGAGTGTCTCGCTTTTTTAATTCCACAAGCAGTTTACAACTGTTGAGGTTTACGGTCTGAAAGAGGATAAACACACTAATGTCGTTTGGTCAAGCGAATCACCAAAATTGTTCGATTCATTGAGCAGAAAATGTTATGGATGGCTTAGTGAAAAAATTATTCACAGTCAGTTAGCAAAACGGGCTTTGCATCGTAAGCCCGATGCCTGCTGCGAAAACATGAAAGGAATTTGACACAGAGAAAGTAGAGGCGGATTCCATATTTTGATGTTGTAAGCGCGAGCTCCAAAGGCGTGTCATTTCCTGAAAGGTCTTGTAAAATAAAACATTTGCTGCCTTTTGAACATCTCTTTGGGTAAGGGATTTGCGTTGTAGTCACTTCAACCTAATCCTTGAATATGTGCCTGGTTTTAGCTTGCAAATCAGAAATGAATAGACCTTTAATTACGTTTTTCATTTTGTTAACAGATATCTTATGGCTTCTGTTTCATTGAAGCTGGTCTTACTAGCCTCCGTTTTTGTTCTGCTGGGACATACCTCTGCTCAGGGTAAGTCTAGAAACACAATCAACTGATCATCCAATTCAAAACCTTTTGTAATCCAAGTAATATTGGATGGCTGATGGAAAATTCTAACTCCCGACAACGAAGAACCAGTCGTGTTTGTAGAATCTTCAATTCAGCATATCAGCCTGTAGAGAGCGACCTCTAAGGTCGCCAAGGGAGCGACCTCGTTCCCAGGGCTTTTCCCTCTGACACTGGGAAAAGTCTTGGGGAGAGGTTGCTGAGGGAAATGAGAAATCGTTTCTATTCCGCGGTGCACTTTGAAGAGTTCTTACGTTGCTCGTAAATATCTATATCCCTGGTTGTCATAAGAAAGGTTTGCAACGGCTATGATTTACACAATCGATAAAATAGGTAACGAGCCTTTCTTGGAATATAGCAGCTGAAAATAACAAAGTCTGACTCTGTCGTGACGGTCCTTGTGGCTTACTTTACCAACGATTGTTTTGTATGTTAATATAATTGTCACAGAGCTTTATGAAGATGAAGGAAACCTCGAGCAATACAGTCCACTATTAGGGGAAGCTTTGATTGATTACCCGATAATAGAGGAGTACGGGATTCCCACAGTGGAAGAGTTCCCAGCGGAAGATGAGGATGACGACGATGAAGATGACGTCAATGAAGACGCTCATTCCAGCGAAACAGAACAAAAAGTCAAGAAAGGGCAAATAAACCATCAAGGTTAGAGAAGGGGATTTATTTCTTTATGGGTTAAAACACAGACAAAATGGATAGTCTAATTGCATGCAGAAAGTCCTTGAACATGAGGAATGCTCTATCATACCAGTGTGTTTGAGTTCAGATAGTTTGGAAGAGGGAGTTACTGTTTTTTAAAATGAGGATGACGATGAATTATACTGCCATGATGTTATCATCGCGTTGCAGCGACTTAGGTGCACGTTTCAGATGGAAACGCAGGTAACTGTGCTATTATTACCACAAAGAACACTGGAACAAACGGGAACATGTGCGGACCCTGTAAAAAGCTAACTGGCGTAACATTGACCCTAATAACTAACTCTTATCACTAATGGCTGACCACTGACGCTTATATTACTACTTTCTTACTAAGTTAGATAACGTATGGTCCCATTACATGTAGAAAATGATTAACGTGCAAATAGTACGTGATTAAAAAGAACTTCTTGCTGTCTTTTTTGCAGACTATGAGCATGCACAAAAGACATCGTCTGAACTGAAACTTAAAAGCGACGCACGCGAAAAGCGGCAGCTCCCTCTTCAAGGTATCAGCATGATTTCGATATACAACTTCTCTTTACGGCTTCCTTTAGATTTCCTATAGTTCTGCTAGGGAGAATCTGGTTGTAGATAAAATAAAATGTTTTGACACTTTGATTTAATTACACGACAGTAGCCTAAAATTTCAACCAATGATCACTGACTGCGAGTCATTCAAGTACACTTTTCATTCCCAGCTCCCCGCTACGTATTTACTGCACCATGCCACAGGGATGTTGTTGCCATTAATTCAATCCGAGTAAACCCTGATATTCTTGAAATGGAGGAATCATGCTCCAAAGCGCAGATCCGTAATAGAAGAGATATTGAAATGTATACAGTGACAAAATCATTTTTTTTTGTTCTCTAGATGACCCGGTAGTTATCGCCCGCGAGAAGCTTCAGCGAGCAATCAAAGCGGCCAACGCGCTAAGTAACATAGAAAAACAGCTTGGATTAAATCCCTCCACGGTCGAGCACAAAACTGAAAAACTAGAGAAGCAACTTAAAGATGAAGAGAAAAACTTCAAACAACTTGCCGATCAAACAGAGAACAAGGACAAGAAGCAGAAATTTGTCAAACTGGAAAATGTTGCCGATGAAGACGTCAACGAGGCACAAAGTATTTTAAAATTGATCGTCAAACTCGAAGCCGCAAAATATTTGGCGAAGGAACGGGCTCAAGAGGAACTCGATACGGCCCAAAAAAACAAAATCGCTTCAGCGCCGCAAATGGTTCTTGGACAACCATTTACATACCCTCCTCAAACAGCTGGATATTTTGGGGGAGTGCCGCAACCAGCTTATCGGCCCATGATGCCGGCATATATGGCTAATTATCCACCGCAAATGTTCCAAGGGATGGGTTCCCCCAGTGTGGGTCCTGCACCTAGCATGTTATCGCCGGCTAGCTTAGTTGGTCCAACGAACACGGCCCCTCCTTATCAGCCCAGTTACCAGGGTAATACGGAGCTACAGCCAATAAACGCAAGTGAGTGTGTGGTGTTGTTTTCCTTTTTTTCACTGAGACTTTATGAGGTGGGATAAAATGAAAATATCTGTGATGACTGGCAGGTAAGCAAAATGAAGCTGTTGCGAAGAAAGAAGGCCATCTAAGTCTTGTACCAGTGTTTGTCAATCAAATGTCAAAAACGTATGACGTTAGTATTTCCTTTCTTTCAGTCAATGCACCTCAGACAGGCGCGCCAGCGTTTCCACCCAAGAGCAGTCCTCAACACAGCGTACAATCGGTACAACCTGAGGCTGACAAGACAGCAAGCTACTCGCCCGAGGAAGATAACACTGATATCAGCCCAGGAGATATGGAGTTCAGTGATATGGAAAGCCCGCCCCCAGCAAAGAAACCGACAGTAACAGAAGTTAAGGCTCAGTCCAATGCGCATGACTCAAGCAGCAGTGTAACACAAACACTGCAGGCGCACATTAAACAACAGCCGCCTAGCAAAGACGCAGGTCTTACCACAAGTCATCCTGCTCAACCGGCCAGACCAGCTCAACCGGACGTATCTGCTCAACCAGTCGCACCGGTTCAACAAGTCGCAGCGGTTCAACCAGTCGCTCCATCTCAATCACTCACCCCTGTTCAGCCTATTGCGTCGGTTCAATCAGTCATGCCTGAAAAACCTGTCGCGCCTGCTCAACCAGTCTCACCGGTAGAGACGATCGAATCCGCTGTTGGCCAATCAAATGGTTTTATGCCGCAGTCGGCACCGCTGACCGCATCGTACAACCCCGTTGCCGTGGCACCAAATTTGGCATCTATGTCAAGATACTTTGATTCATCGTCCAATTCTCCTAACTTGATGGCACCGCAACCATATTATGAACCGCCAAAACCTCAAACTCCACAGCAAACCTCTGCCCCTCACACAGAGCCGAAAAAACCTGGTCTCAAGAGCCCTGCATCTGAGAAGCCGGAGGTTTCACCTTATTCTGATTTCAATGTACGTATCAGCTGTGGATTTTATCCGTGTTGAAGTCATCTTTTAATTGCAAGTAGAAACATCAATTTCGTTACTGTATTGTCAAACATTTGTTTTAGTTCTAGTATTGAGAATTTAAAACTCCGACCACAACATGGCCAGCTTCCGTCCGACTATTCGAGCAATGACTTCCGGTGTACAATATTCTCATGGCTTGGTACCCTGTAAGAATCTCAACCAATACTTAGCAATTCTTCGTCGAAATAATTCGATGTGCATACTTTGCTTTGTTTCAAAAACTAGAGCCTTTTAATGTGAAAATAACATTACCCTCAAATTATATCATTGCAGGACCAGTCTCAGGTTTCGGCACCTCCTAGTCCTGCAAACTTACAACCTCCAGCGGCGTATTCTGGGGAGCAGACGCTTTCAGGCTCGTATCCCACGAGCCCATTTTACCCATGGAACAGTCAGTTACTCCCATCCGGAAACCCACAGTATCCCTGGAGCTCCCCAATGTATTATTCCCCAGGTAAATACAAGATAAAAAACACAGCTTCTGTATTTTTGAAACCTGTTGAAAATATAACATAAGTTCATATCAGTTCATATGTTGATTTGATTAATACGAAAGTTGGTTGAACATTTTGTGGAAAGAGACTACGAAACTCTCATGTAAGAATTTCTACCTCTGTATTAATTCAGTTTATTTGTTTCAGTTAATCCGCTGATTGCAGAGGCATACAGAAAGCTGCATGACACGGAAAGAGCGAGTCTAGCAATGTCTAAGATCGAGGAAGCGATTGGTCTGTCACCAAACTCGGTGAAGCACATAATCAGTGACATTGAAAACCAAGCTAAAGTGGACGCTAATCGTTATGAGGACGACATGAGTAAAGAGAAAGCCGAGATTACCAAGGAGAAAGAAAGTCTTGAAAAGAACCAAGTAGCAGACGAGGATCAAGCGAGGAAGAAGATCCAAAATGATGAACAGAAGCTGCGAAATGACATCAAAAAAGAAAACGTCGCAAAGCTGGAGGTGGACAAGATTAAGAAGATCGAGAAAATTTTGACCATCATCGAGGCAGCCAAGTATTCTGCCATGCAGAGAGCGAAGAAACGAATTCACAAGCTTAAAGCTGATGAAGGCGTGGCAGATGGGGATGATATCAGAAAACGCGACCTGGAAGATCTTGAAAATGATATTAGACGTCGAAGAAGAAACGAGATTAATATTTGGCTCAAAGGCTCAAGAAATCGCATTGATACAAGTCATTTCTTACGAAACCGTATAAGTAGTCTGGGAAGACGACATGAGGAGGACAGGCCTCGGTGGAGTTTAGACCAGAAAACTCTTTTACATCACTCAGAAGCTTCTGATAAAAGTAACAAAACTGATGAGTACCCGAAGGAAAGCAAGTTGCACAAATTGAAGTTTTTCAAAACGCTCTCATCCAGCAAGAATCTCAACTCCGGAAATGAGTTGCCAGTGGCAAAGAGGACTGATGTCCCCAGGAAACCAGAAAATTCTGCCAACGCATTTATCATGGCTAAAATGCTAGACAAGATGGACAAGCTATTTAAAATTCAGGCTGATATTTTAAAATATCTCAAAACTGAGCATAGCATCAAGAGGTTACAGAAGAAGCCGTTTGCGAAAAGATGGAAGCGAAGTCTACACAACTCAAACAATCACAAGAACACTCACAAAGACATCAAGAGAAAAAAAACGTAATGCGAACTAACGTTGAAAATTATCAGACAAACAGATTAGTTAATGTAGGAGGGAGAGTTCATGCAATTACTTTTTTCTCACAACATGGCTCTCACCCCGTGTTTTGGTGGCACTCGTGTTGCCTAGCAACCGTTATTTATAGCAACAATAACTTAGCAAGTTAGCAACGTTGCTTAGGACGTATAACGTTAGGTATGACAAAGGCCAGTCGTTGTTTCCAAGCAGTTACCAAGACATGGGTATTTATTTGAACATACCGGTGCAGTGTTGAGTGGAAACCAAAATGACAGAAAATTCACCACATGATGCAACCGTGACGCCTCGCTATATAAAGTTGTGGTGAAGGGACATTTAGATTTACTTCTCATATAAAGTTGATGCTTGGTCGTATAGTTTCCCTTTTCCAACAGTTCAAATAATGTCGCTTTTCAGGCCTTTGTTGTCTGAAGAATCTGTAAATATAAGTTAGTTTTTCCCCGAGGGCGACAGACCGAAAGTTGAGTGTCACAATGTGCAGTATTTATAACGACCCTTGGATAATGAAGAAATGTGTCGAGAATATCAAGGAAAGGGTTTCATTTAGAGTAATGTTCAATTTTAAACTTCAAGTATTGGTTATTGATGCATTCCTGTATGGCCGTTACATATCTTGGACAGAAAAACGACCCTGCTAAGTAATTTTAGGAAGCATCATCTGAAAGTGGGATCAAATAAGGGCTGGTGACTGAGAAGGAAAAAAATTAGGGGAAAATTAGATAAAGAGAAATGTAAATAAGGACAATTTTGATACTTGCATTTAATAAATATCAGTCGCAACAAAATACTTAGTATTATTTTTTTGTTTTTTTTTTGCCGCTGGGGTGAGATTTAATTAGTGAGACATCAAGGTTTTTTGAAACGAAAAAAAAAATATAATTAATTCTAATAACGGAGGCTTTGGACAAATAATTAAGAATGAAAAATAGGGTCAATAACTTTGAATAAAGTTTCTATGACTCGTTCATCATTTTCAAATTCGTAAAACTCAAAGTCAGATTATATTGGCTTTTTTACATACAAAAACATGTCAGTTATGCAGATTATGGCAGTAAAGCTAAAGAAGATACAACCTATCTTGATATGTATCAGATTCTCCCAACTAGTGCTCAAAGAATCATATGGAAACCAAAGAATCATATGGAAACCAACGCCGTCGGGGTTTGCTTAAGGTCCCTTATAGCGAGCTTAAGCAGTCCACTACGGCGACGGCAACGAGAACGTCACCAATCAAAAGATTTAATGAGCAGAACAATGGCTGTGCACGTGCGGTTTAATTTTTTGTTTATTTCTTAGCCGTCCTCTGCAAAACAACAACGTGAAATGACAAAGTTTTGGTATTTTGGAGAATGTGAACGACGGCGGTTTATTTTTCGTGTTTTCATTTAGAGTTGAACGTTGGCATTACACATTAAGCTTGGGCAAGTTCTGAGACCCATAGCGGCACTATAAATTCATTTTTTTAGGCGTTGTCCTTGGCGTCGCTGACGCGATTGCTTAAGTTCTCTAATAATCAGTAGCCAACCTCGTCTACTGATTATCCAGACAAAAATTCAAAATAAAATGAAAAAAAAAAAAAGACGAAGCGAAACCTAGACCCAGATTCCAAAGCCACAGACCTCGCAAAATGATCGGTCAGTCCTCTCCACTCCTCGGCGCCGAAATACGCTCCAGAAATTGCATTAGACCAACTTGAAGATCTAA